>ERZ773202.1778-NODE-1778-length-12783-cov-4.264378_pt1 | contig 12783 bp, 10 predicted proteins | sample MGYA00580998_ERZ773202 | MGnify/ENA primary metagenome ERZ773202 (study PRJEB29015, sample SAMEA2737803) | human gut metagenome | biome: human gut; feature: human-associated habitat; material: faeces | place: China | collected 2012 ...
GCCACGCTGCAATCCGTCAGTATTGTCCATTGCGACGCAGCGAACGGTGTCTTCACCAATATGCTGCTGCACCTCAATGATAAGCTCCTGTCCGTTAGGACGCTTCAGCTTCAGAGCTTCGTGGATTTTAGGCAACACCTCTTCAGGATTCTTGCCGGCTGTATCGAAGTAAACGTCGATAACCGGACCAATAATCTGCGAGATGCGCCCGTTGATTTGTGACATAGTATATTTGATTTTGATTTTAAATTCTGATGCAAATATAACAACTATATTTTATACGAAAGAATATTTAATCTTTATTGTACTTTTTCTTTCCAAATATGCCATTTTTGTAGTGTAAATCGACCACTTTTAGATGCTCAGTTCGTCGAGCACCTTGATGAGCTTGCGGTCGAACGGCTTGTCACTACGAATGGCTTCGCTCAGGGGTACGTACACTATCTCGTTGTTGCGCACACCAATCATCACGTTGCGCTGGCCCTGTAGTATTGCCTCGATGGCACCTACACCAGTACGGGAAGCAAGGATACGGTCGTGAGCGCTTGGACGTCCGCCACGCTGCAAGTGTCCGAGAATAGACACACGTACATCGTACTGCGGGAACTCGTTCTTCACGCGCTCGGCATAATACATGGCGCCACACTTCGGGCTTTCCGAAACGATTACGATGCAGCTCTTCTTCGACTTACGGATGCCACGCTCCATGAAGCGTGCCAACTGGTCAACGTCGGTAGAGTCTTCAGGAATAATGGCTGCCTCGGCACCACTTGCAATGGCAGAGTTCTGTGCGAGGAAACCAGCATCACGTCCCATCACCTCAATAAAGAAAATACGCTCATGGCTCTGGGCTGTGTCGCGGATGCGGTCAACACATTCTACGATGGTATTCATAGTAGTGTCGTAACCAATGGTTGAATCTGTACCATAGAGGTCGTTGTCGATAGTGCCCGGCAAGCCAATGCAGCAGATGTCATACTTTTTGGCAAACTCCATAGCACCAGTCAACGAACCGTTACCACCGATAACAACCAAAGCATCAATACCATGAGCCTTAATCTGCTCATAAGCCTTCTCCTTGCCCTCATCGGTAGTAAATTCCTTGCAACGTGCTGTCTTAAGGATTGTACCACCCGACATAATTATACCACTAACGTTTTCGGTTGTAAAATCCTCAATATCGCCATTTATAAGACCATCGTAACCACGATAGATACCTTTTATATTAAATCCATTGCATATACCCGCACGAGTCACGGCACGAATTGCAGCATTCATTCCCGGGGCATCGCCACCGGAAGTCAAGACTCCAATTGTCTGAATTTTAGCCATACGATTTTTTTGTATTTAAGATTATTAAATTTTCCGTTAAAGTATTAGGGTGTTTTTTTATGGGGTGTTAATAGGGTATTTATATAAGAGCATTCATAATGTAAGGGCATTATACCAGCAGCCACAAACAAACCATACCTGCTATAGACGCAACGAACGAAACCCAACCCACATTGACGAAGTACCAATTGAGCTTTATGCGTTCCATCTTCATCAGGGCAAGTCCGCTCATAGATCCTATACACAGAATGTTGCCTCCCATAGCAGCCGCATATGCTACAATCTTCCAATAGGCTCCATTCTGTCCATAAAGCGCAAGATTACTGCCCGTTTCGGCAACATCGTGCAACGAAACCATAGACATAAGTGTTGCGAAATTGTCCAATACGCTACCTACAATCTGAGTGGCAAAACCCACTACCAGCATATTGTCGGCAATACCACCCATAAAAGCATCCACTCTGTTCAGGAATCCCGTCTCGCGTACCACTCCAAGCGCAAGCATAATGCCCAGTACGAACAGTATCATCTGAATTACGCCATATTGTAGCACTCGCGGCACACGACGCTGTATCATCTGGTCGGCATTCATCAGCTTGCGATTCATCAGTTCGTTGACAATCCACAATAGCGACAGTACGCACATCGCACCAAGGAACGGACTAAGCTTAGTAATGTTATGGAATGTAGGAATAAACCACAATCCGCCAATCCCGACAAACAGCATCAAGGCTCTCTGCCACAGGTTAAGATTGGTATCATCGCCACGATAAGGCATCGTAATCCATTCGGTCTCAATACGTCGCGGCAAGCCACGTTGCAGCCAAAGTATCGGGAAGAGCCATGCTATAAGACACGGCAGAGCCATCGTCAAAGAATAGTTGGTAGCTGTTACTGCGCCGATATTCCAAAGCACGAGCCCCGTAGGGTCGCCTATAACCGTAAGTGCGCCACCACAATTTGCCGACAAAACAATGGCGCATCCGAAGATGACACGCTGCCTCTGTCTGCTCACAATGGCATGCATAATGGTAAGCATCATAACAGTCGCCGTAAGGTTGTCAAGGTTTGCCGAAATCAAGAATGTAATTGCCGACAAGGTCCAAAGCATCCTCTTGCCGCTACGCGTACGCAGCATCTGTGAGATAAAGTCGAAGCATCCGTTGTTCTGCAATATCTCCACTATCGTCATAGTAGAAAGCAAGAAGAGAACAATCTCAGACGCTCTGCCCACATATTTCAAGAAAAGATTCTGAAAAATATACTGCTTTACGGCAGCCGACGAAGCCGGTGCGCCATCCAAGAACGAAGCGTAGTCCTTGGCGTGCTGTCCCATAACAAAATCCGATCCATAACAAATGTAAAGTATCCAGCCAAGCGTTCCAACAAAGATGGCAACCGCAGCTTTGTTTACATTGGTAAATTTCTCTGTCGCTATCAAGAAATAGCCAATTAGTATTATTGTTATGATGACAAGAGTCATAAGCTGTATATTAGATTTATCGATTGCAAAGGTACAAAAATATCTGAACTGCACAAGTTTTTAAATCTAAAAAATAAAAATAGTTAACAGAGATTTGATTCAAATGCAATAAGCCTCTATCTTTTAATAAAATATAGGTCATGTTTTTATTCTTAATATAAAAAAATAAGTACCTTTGTATTTAAAATATAACCTTTTTAAAACATTACTATGTACTACTGGTTTGTATTCAACAATAAAGGGGAGCTTCTCCTACAAAAATGTGCGGATGGTACTTTTACCATCCCGTATTGCGAGCAAGCACCCGTCACGACCACTCACAATACTCATATTATGGACATTTCGCCTATGGACAGCGGGCAGAAGGTGAAAGCCTTGCAGATAGACGATGTGCAGACTTGTACAGACGGCACATTCGAATTGTGCGGTCTCCGACAGTCGTTCTACAAACTTTCGCATCCTCTTTATCTGAAAGCCGGCAAATGCCATGAGCTGCTCTACTGGGACCGCAACACGCAATATTGTGGCGTATGCGGGTCGCCTATGGTGATGGATACAGACATTTCAAAGAAATGCCCTAATTGCGGCAAGACAATTTGGCCCCAACTGGCTACTGCCATAATCGTACTCATAAACCGTGGCGACGACCTGCTGTTGGTACACGCCAAAAACTTCAAGACCGACTTCTACGGATGTATTGCCGGATTTGTAGAGACTGGCGAATCGCTCGAAGAGGCAGTAAGACGTGAGGTATGGGAAGAGGCGTCCATCTCAATAAAAAATCTGAGATACTTCAAGTCGCAGCCATGGCCCTACCCTTGCGGCCTCATGGTTGGCTTCTTTGCCGAATACGACGGAGGCGGCCTTAAGTTACAGGAGTCGGAATTGTCGCGCGGCAACTGGTTTAACAAGAACAATCTGCCTACAATTCCCGAAAAACTCAGCCTTGCAAGAATGCTGATTGACAAATGGCTGGAAGAACACGAGTGAATTTTGAATGTTGAGTGTTGAATTATAGGAGGCTATGGCGTCCTCGCCGTAGCCTGAGCAGTTGACAATAATGAGTTTTGATTTAGTTATTAAGATATGAAACAAATAGGATGGGGATTTATCGGATGCGGCGAGGTGACCGAGAAGAAATCCGGACCGGCATTCAACGAGGTGCCTGGCTCAAGCGTGGTGGCAGTAATGAGCCGTAATGAAGCAAAGGCAAAGTCGTACGCCAAACGCCATAATATAAAAAAGTGGTACACAGACCCACAGGAACTTATCGACGACCCTAACGTAAATGCCGTATATATAGCCACTCCGCCTTCAAGCCACGCTACATTTGCAATAATGGCAATGAAGGCTGGCAAACCCGTGTATATAGAAAAACCATTAGCTGCAAGCTATGAAGACTGCGCCCGCATCAACCGCATAAGCGAGATTACGGGTGTGCCGTGCTTTGTGGCTTACTATAGACGTTATCTGCCTTATTTTCAGAAGGTAAAGAACATTATCAATTCAGGAACTATAGGCACAATCGTAAATGTCCAGATACGTTTCTCTGTTCCGCCAAGAGACCTTGACTATCAGGATGCCCACAACCTGCCGTGGCGACTACAACCGGACATTGCCGGAGGAGGCTACTTCTACGACCTGGCTCCTCATCAGCTCGATCTCTTGCAGGATATATTCGGAGTCATCACACGAGCTCACGGATATTGCTCCAACAGAGCACATCTGTACAAGGCAGAGGACTCCATAAGTGCCAGTTTCTTCTTCGAGAACGGATTGCCAGGCAGCGGTTCATGGTGCTTCGTAGGCCATCAAAGCGCCAAGGAAGACCGTATAGAGGTTATTGGCGACAAAGGCATGTTGTCGTTTTCGGTTTACGACTACGCTCCTATACAACTGGTGACAAGTGCAGGCCGGACAAACATCGTCGTGCCTAATCCTTCTTACGTACAGCTACCTATCATTCGCTCTGTAATTGAACACCTCCAAGGCTTGGGAGTGTGCCAATGCACAAGCGTGAGCGCCACACCAGTCAATTGGGTGATGGACAGAATTCTGGGTAAGCTATAAGCGAAACCGTTGTAGAGAGCGAGAAAACCACATAACAATCTTATAGGATTTGTATTTGAAAAGAACCATAACAATATTGTTGTCCGTATGTGTTTCGGGAATGTCTGCCAAGGCTCAAACTGCGGCAGACACCATTAGTGCGCCTCAAAAATACCGTCACAACACTTTTTTTCGTGTAGTAGGCCGAACCCTGGGTAGGTTTATGAGGAATTTCAGCGAAGTAGACACGTGCTATATCGAACCTCAAAAGTTCAACTACACAGCTATGCTACAAAACACCAACACTTATGAGATTTACCGCATAGCGTCGACTATGGGTAACGACTTCACCTTCGCCCCGCTCCCGACCTTCAAACTCGGACCGTACTTAGGTTGGCGATGGGTTTTCCTGGGCTACACATTCGACTTGAAGAACATCAACAGCGGAGACAAGCGAACCGAACTTGACCTCTCTATCTATAGTTCACAACTTGGCGTAGACCTGTTCTATCGTAAGACGGGCAACGACTACAAGATTTCGAAAGCCCAACTTGATAGCGAAGGCAAGGTGAACACACGTACGTTAAACGGCACGAATTACGACGGTATCAACGTGAGTATCAAGGGATTCAACATGTATTACATCTTCAATCACAAGCGATTCTCCTACCCTGCCGCCTTCAGCCAATCGACAATACAACGCAAGTCGTGCGGTTCTGCCTTGTGCGGCATAGGCTACACCCGCCACTCGCTAAGCATAGACTGGGAGAAACTGTACGACATCGTTGCCGAAAACCTTGGCGAGGAGACTGCCAAGCGCTACATGGACCCCGAATTGAAATTCAAGAAGATTAAATATACCGATGTTTCGTTGTCGGGTGGATACGGCTACAACTGGGTATTTGCCCGCAACTGGCTGGCGGCTGCCTCGTTGTCGTTGGCTCTGGGCTACAAAAGTTCGTCGAGCGACACCAATCACTATACATTCACACTCAAGGACTTCTCTTTCCACAACTTCAATATCGACGGAGTGGGACGCTTCGGAATTGTATGGAACAATATGCGATGGTACTATGGTGCCAACGCCATAATCCACACGTACAACTACCATAAGCCGAAGTTCTCGACCAACAATATATTCGGTAGCCTTAACATTTATGTAGGAGTTAACTTTGGAAGAATGAAATGAAAAATCACTTTATCATGACAACAGCTTTTCTATCACTTGCCGTGGCATTACTCGCCCAATGCGGCAGCCCTTCGGCTGACAAAAAGAATCCACAAATACAGCATAACGCTGACACACAGCAGATTACACAACAGCAGAAGCTTTCAACGGCATATAAAGAAGCCCCCAGGTCCTCGTCTTACACCGACGACTCTGTCTCTATCACCTATTATAATGAGACGGAAGACAAGGCAAGGATTGGGCAAATCGTCAATAAATACGCACAACATACAGCCAATCCTGACCTTATAATCGCTATAGCCCGCCAACTGCGTGGCATTCCGTATGTGGCAAAGACGCTTGAGGTGAACAAGCAGGAGAAGCTTGTGATAAATCTTAGCCAACTCGACTGTACCACTTATGTGGAGAACGTTCTTGCCATATATCTTTGCATCAAAAACGGCAAGACCGCATTCGACGACTACGCTCATTACTTGCGTATGGTGAGATACCAGAACGGAGAGGTGAGCTATCCTGCCCGCCAGCATTATTTTACCGACTGGATCTACGAGAACACCCAGAAGGGATTCGTCCAAGAGATACAGTCGCCCAACCCTCCATTCACAGCAATACAGACCCTGCGTATCGACTTCATGAGCACACACGCTTCGCTTTATCCTATGCTGAAGAACAATCCGCAAATGATAGAACGGATAGCCAAGACCGAGCAACTCCTCTCCGGCAAGAAGTTCAGCTACATTCCCAAATCAGCCATCCACAACACCAAGTTGCTGCGCTCGTCCATACACGATGGCGACATCATCGCTATAACTACATCCAAGGCTGGGCTCGACACTTCGCACATAGGTATAGCCGTGTGGCACAAAGACGGGCTACACATGCTCAACGCATCGCAAATACACAAGAAGGTTGTTGAAGAGCCTATGACACTCTACCAATATATGCAGAAACATCCGTCGCAGACCGGAATAAGAATAGTAAGGATAAAGTAGACTGCTCTACTCCTTGTCAAGGGCCGTGTGGATATTTCGCATAAGCCCCGAATATTTGGCTCGTTTCACGGCACTCCCCTTAAACAAATGACGATAGTCATCCTCAGTTAGCGACAGCCAGTCCTCACGCTTCATGTCAAGCAGGTCTTGCGATGGCTGAAGTTCGGGAGTAGTGTTGGGTTGCGCAAAACGGTTCCACGGACAGGCCTTCTGACAGCAGTCGCAGCCATATATCGTATCGCCCATTTTTTCGGACAAGTCGGAGGGAATGTCGCCACGGTTCTCTATTGTCTGATAGCTCAGGCACAAGCGGGCGTCAAAATCCGACCTTCCCTCCCCCATCGTCAGAGCGTGCGACGGACAAGCGTCGATACATGCGTGGCAATTGCCGCAACGCGGCTTCATCTCCTCATCATACTCCAATTCTACGGGCAGGAACAGCTCACCCAAGAAGAACATACTACCGGCATGAGGTATTATCAGCTGGTGGTTTCGTCCGGTCCATCCAAGCCCAGCCTTCACAGCCCAATAGCGTTCGAGCACGGGAGCCGAATCGCAAAACGCTCTATACTCCTCAAATCCAAGCCGTTCGGCAAGCATGCGCAATTTTCCCTTCACCACATCATGATAGTCTTTGCCAAGTGCATAGGCAGCAAACTGCGGTTCGCCTTCGGGCAGAGTATGCGACGGCGCATAGTTCAACGCAACAGACACAATACTCTTGAGTCCGTCCATCAACAGCCGTGGGTCGAAACGCTTGTCGGGATAATTCTCAAGATAATTCATCGTAGCATGCTCGCCATTGTCAATCCATTTGCGGTACGAATCCACAACATCCTTGTCCACAGCCGCGGCTTTGGCTATGCCACAAGCAAAAAAGCCGAGGTTCTTTGCCTCGGCTTTTATTTTAAGAGATAATTGTCGTTTGTCCATTATCTTTAATTACGTTTTTGTTTCCACGACTTCAGTCGAAAGTCTTAAACTCATACCCCTGCTCCTTAAGCCATTTGAGCGACTTCGGAAGTGCGGTACGCAGCTTGTCGATACTCTTTACCGAATCATGGAAAGTAATGATTGAACCATTACGGGCATATCGCCTTACATTATTGAACACGTCGTCCGCACTAAGCCACTTGGAATAGTCACGTGTCACGAGGTCCCACATCACGATGCGATACTTGCAACGCAACCAGATGTACTGGCTGTAGCTCATAGCGCCATGTGGCGGACGGAAGAGGTGGGCGCCTATAAGGTCGTTGGCACGCTCCACATCGTCAATATATGTCTTGGCAAAATGCTTGAAGCCTCCAAGATGATGATAGGTATGATTGCCCACTTGATGGCCCTCCGCAACAATACTTCTGTAGAGGTCGGGATACTTGCGCACATTGTCTCCTACCATGAAGAAAGTGGCGTGTATCCCAAACTCTTTCAATGTTTGCAGAATGAACGGCGTCGACTCAGGTATAGGTCCGTCGTCAAACGTGAGATATACCGAACGTTCGTTGCGGTTCATTCTCCAGGTTGCACCTGGAAACAACCAACGCAACCATATTGAAGGCTGTTCAATTATCATCGCGATTCAAAAGGTTGTCCGCCCTTGGCCTGATAGACGGCATAGATGGCATTGGCAGTCTTGAGCCATTCGTTAGCCATTTTCGCGTCCACAAGCTGGGCTATATCCGAAATACCCTGCATATAATAGAGCTGGCGCATTACATCTGTCTGACACATGTCGAAGCGCGAGCCTTCCTGCGATACATAGTAGTCGGCATATTGCTTGGCGTTGTTCCAAACCTGTCGCAATATGCGGGCTGCATCAGCCTTGCATCCTATCAGAGCATAGGCACGAGCCAGATCTGCCGAACCCGAAACAAAAGTATTGGGTACATTATATTCAGGTATTGACTTCTCCGCCTTGCGCAGCACCTTCAGAGCCTTGTCGTTCTTGCCCTCCCGAATGAGTGCGAGAGCCAGCTGTGCAAAGAGATTGCGATGGGTGTAGCACATACGCATTACGGTCTCGTCAATATAGAGTCCCTTCTTGTCCAAGCCGCCGAACTTATATCGGTTCATTACATTATTATATGTCTTCTCGGTGTCGAAGTTCTTTGCACCCGGCTTGTTGGTGGTGAACGGAGTGATGCGGTAAGCCAGACCCTCCTGGACGAAGTTGTCGCCAAGATTCATATAATTGTCGCCACTCACAGTTGTAGCCACATACAACGGACGTGTCCAGTTGCATTGTGCGAGCATCTCAAGCATCATGAGGTCGTTCTTGTACAGAGCACGCTTGCCTGCGAGCGAGATTACCATACGGTCGGGTATAGTGTCGCTTGCCATCATCATTCCGCTCTTCTTTACAGCCTCCTTGTCGATGGTCAGATAGAGTGTGTCGGTCGGAATGACGTGCATTTCCTTGTTCTTAGTACGAACCCAGTTATTCAGTACGTTTTTCAACTCGAATGGGTTTTCGCCAAATTGCTCCTTTGCCTCAGCCGGATGTTCTTTATAGAAATCCATTATCTGCTGCTTGAGCGACGGATCCACCTGCACATAGTCGTTGGTTCCCGAACAGAAGTCAAGGCGCGGCCAAGTGATAGGCACAGAAGGCGAATCGTAAGCCGGACGCTTCATCTGGTCGATATACCAGTCGGTCTGCAGATAAGAGAGGTTGCATACGCGGGCATCTGTACGGAATACTTCGGTCTCCTGGTTATACCACAATGGGAACGTGTCGTTGTCGCCATTGGTGAAGATTATCGGGTAGCCCTTGTCCTGGAGCGTCATCAGATAGTTCTGTCCGAAGTCGCGACAAGTGTAGCGTCCGCTGCGGTCGTGGTCGTCCCAAGTCTGCGAAGCCATCTGTACGGGCACAAGCAGACAGGCTACGCCAAGCACGCTGGCAAGAGCCACATCGTTGGTCTTAAGCTTCTTCTTGAGCATATCGTACAACGCCAATACACCAAGTCCACACCAGATGGCATAAGCATAGAACGAACCTGCATAAGCATAGTCGCGCTCACGAGGCTGCTGCGGAGTCTGGTTCAGATAGAGCACAATGGCAAGACCCGTCATAAAGAAGAGGAAGAACACTACCCAGAACTGACGTATGCCTCGTTGTCCGCGCCATGCCTGCCAGAAGAGTCCGATAAGACCCAGCAACAGAGGCAGACAATAGAACACGTTGTGTCCCTTGTTCTCCTTCAACTCCTGCGGCAGCTTGCTCTGGTCGCCAAGCATCCAGTTGTCGATAAACGATATGCCCGTTATCCAGTTGCCGTGCTCGGGTTCGCCGCTACCCTGCAGGTCGTTCTGTCTTCCTGCGAAGTTCCACATGAAGTAGCGCCAGTACATGAAGTTGCATTGGTAAGAGAGGAAGAAGCGTATGTTGTCCCATTGTGTAGGCATCTTCACGGTCACCTGCTCGCCACAGCGGTCGTAAGGCACGTTTGTACCCGTGACGCCACCCAGCCAATTCTCATAAGCCTGAGCGTGAGCCGACGAATGCATACGCGGGAACAGCATGTTCTGTGCGTAAACGAGCTTGTCCTTGTGCGAAACGACGAAGTACGAATCCTTCTCATTTTCAGATGCCTTCTCCTTACGTTGCCAGATGGCAGCACCTTCCTTACGCTTGGGGATGCACATGTTGCCCTCTACGTCAAATGCCACCTGCGAGGTGTAAGCCTGGCCATAAAGCAACGGAGAGTCGCCATACTGGTCGCGGCTCAGATACGAACCGAGGGTGAACACATCCTCAGGCGAGTTCTGGTCCATAGGCGGGTTGGCAGCCGAACGGATTACGATAACAGCATAGCTCGAATAGCCGATCATCAGCATAAGCATGCACAGCAAGGCAGTATTCTTGAAGCGTGCCGACACTACGGGCACAAGCTGCTTGTCCGCCTTCTTGCGATAGTTCAGTCCGAAGCATATGGCTACAAGAATGACGATGCCTACCAAGGCTGCGCCCCATCCCATACCACGGAACGGAATGCCCAACATACCTACAGCGAGTGTGAACGATATGTTCTGACGCTTGAAGTTGCGGTCGGTATACGACTCGTATATAGCCCATATCACGATGGCAACAAGCAGGATGATGTATATTATCTCACCCGTATTGAACGGACAGCCCAACTGGTTGACAAACAGCAGTTCAAACCATCCTGCCACATTAATGATGCCCGGCACTACGCCATACAGCACACCTGCCACAATAACGAACGAGACAAGCAGAGCCAGCAACGAGCCCTTCAGCTCGATATGCGGATAGCGACGATAGCAATATACCAATACTATAGCCGGAATACAGAGCAAGTTCAAGAGGTGAACGCCTATCGACAGACCCGTCATATACGCTATAAGCACAAGCCAGCGGTCGCTATGAGGCTCGTCGGCATGGTCTTCCCATTTCAGGATGAGCCAGAACACGATGGCAGTAAATGCCGACGAATAGGCATAAACCTCGCCCTCCACAGCCGAGAACCAGAATGTATCGGAGAAGGTGTAGATGAGAGCGCCTACAAGTCCTGATGCCTCAATGGCAATAAGCTTGCCCGTTGTCATCTCGCTCCAGTCCTTCAATATCAGCTTGCGCGCCAAATGAGTGATACTCCAGAACAGGAAAAGAATGGTAGTAGCACTCAGCAAAGCGCTCATAGTATTTACCATTTTAGCCACCTGCGTCGGGTCGCTCGCAAACTGCGAGAACAAGTTGGCCGTGAGCATAAAGAAAGGTGCTCCAGGCGGGTGACCTACTTCCAGCTTATAGCCGGTTGTAATGAACTCAGGACAGTCCCAGAAGCTGGCTGTCGGTTCAATCGTCGAGCAATATACGAAAGCAGCCACCAGGAAGGTAAGCCACCCCAATACATTGTTCACTAATTTGTACTGTTTCATTTAATAATGAGAAATATAAAAAATTAAACGTGTATTATCATTACAGTCGCATTCCAAGATGCAAAGATAATATTTTTTCGCCATAACATATTATATTATCACCAACTTTATCATTTTATATTTTGCTTTACAGTTTTTTATTTGTATTTTTGTACATTGAAACAAAATCAGCCAACGTATTATGACAGAATTGGAAAGACATATAGCTAAATTGTTGTTGGACAACGACTGCGTCATTGTCCCCGGATTCGGAGGCTTTATGGCACACCATATCGCCGCATCATACGATGAGAAGAACCACATATTCCTGCCTCCGACAAGAACTGTCGGATTCAATCCCCGACTCACCATGAACGATTCGGTACTGGCGCAGGACTATGTCAACTGCTACGACTTGAGCTATCCCGAAGCCCTGAAGCGCATAGAAAGCGAGGTGGACGAATTCCGTCAGATGATAATGAGCGAGGATGGCGGCCACGAACTCTGCGGCATCGGGCGGCTCTACGTATTGGACAACGGCGAATACGACTTCATCCCTAACGACAACGGCATAACGACTCCTGCCACATACGGCTTCCAGGCATTCGAGCTTGACACCTTGCCCGCCGACGAGTCGCAACCGGCAAGCACACAAGCCGCCTCCGTAGCCGGCATCCGCAGGAGCGAACCCTCGCCGTTCGCAGCCTACAACCCTATGGCCGAGAGCGCCGTTCCTGCTCAGACACATACTACCGAAGAGGCCGACCAGGAGCAACAGACCGACTCGCCCAACATTCCGGTCAAGATGCTGCGCCACATGGCAGCAACCTGCATCGTGCTGTTCATCATGCTTT
>ERZ773202.1785-NODE-1785-length-12763-cov-2.485914_pt1 | contig 12763 bp, 9 predicted proteins | sample MGYA00580998_ERZ773202 | MGnify/ENA primary metagenome ERZ773202 (study PRJEB29015, sample SAMEA2737803) | human gut metagenome | biome: human gut; feature: human-associated habitat; material: faeces | place: China | collected 2012 ...
CGGATTATACAATTCTCCGCAGACGCGCTCTCGCTCAGTTCAACACGCAGTGGTACTAAAACTCGTGCCAGACAAGCCGGCACTCATTAAGTACCAGCGTGTTTCAATGGTCTGCTTGAGAATTGTATAATCCGGTCACCTCTATTAACATTTTCTCTAATATAATATTTTAAATTTTTAATCCGTCTCCATTATATTCTATGCGATTTTGCAAACAAAATATATGTTTTCGTAAACTCTGCCTTGTCGGTGATTTCAGGAAGAACGACCTTCTTCACAGCCTTGACGGTGACGTCGAAGACGACCTTGGCAGGGCCTGTCATGTAGATGATGTTCGCGTCGCGGTCCCAGCGGATGATAAGCTCGCCGCCAAGCAGCTTCACTGTCACTTCATCTTCTGTCTTGCCATTTAAGATGCAGGCAACGGCAGTCGCACAGGTACCGGTTCCACAGGCAAGTGTCTCGCCGGTTCCACGTTCCCACACACGCATCTTCGCATACGTCGGACTGACTAACTCGACAAACTCTGCATTGACACGGTTCGGGAAGATCGGATTGTTCTCGAACAGCGGTCCTACTTCCTCCAACGGGAAGTTGTCGACGTCGTCCACGAAGCTCACACAATGTGGGTTACCCATGGATACGCAAGTAATGCGATATTCTTTTCCATCTACCGTAATCGGATAATCTTTCACGAGATCACCCGCATCTGGAAGCTTCACCGGAACGTCCTCTGGTGCAAGAATCGGGGCTCCCATATTGACACGCACAAGTTCTACTGTCTTCCGTCCGTTTTTCTCCTCATCGCCAAATGTAAACTCCAGATATTTGATACCTGCCAGCGTCTCGATGGACACGGAAGTTTTATCCGTCAGTCCATAATCATACACATACTTTCCGACGCAGCGGATACCGTTTCCACACATCTCACTCTGCGTGCCGTCCGCATTGTACATATCCATCTTGAAATCCGCCACCTCCGACGGCTTGATCAGGATCAGTCCATCTGAGCCAATTCCGAAATGCCGGTCTGATACCCGCACTGCAAGTTCCGATGGATGTTCTACTTTTTCCTTGAAGCAGTTGACATAGACATAGTCATTGCCAAGTCCTTCCATCTTCGTAAAATGAAGTCTCATATGCTCACCTTCCATCTTTTTTTCGTTTATTTTTTATTTTACTCGTTTTTCCAAACTAAACCACTGAAATTTTACCATAAAAAAAAGGAGAGTGCAACGCACTCTCCGATAGAATCTCGATATCGTCTATTTATTCGTCAAATAAATAAACAGCCGACTTCATTATACTGTGAATGTAAGATCTAAATAATACATATACTGCCCTTCCACGATCTGACCGTCCACGGCACTGACTCCAAACAGATATCGCTCTTTTCCCCCTTCTCTCGTAGATCCATAATACGCCCATATCGGAATCACATTACATTTTCCATCCGTATAACACACATAGACATAATTTAGCTCCACCCGGTCTATCATTATCTTATGGACATCTGCATAGGCATTCGTCTTTTCAAATTTCTGCATATAGTTCTGCGCCGCTGCATCCACCTGTTCCAGGGTAAGAACACTTTCAATTCCGATTCCGGTCTCTTCCACGTCATATGGCGCTGACTGTATATCTGCCACAGCCACGCCGTCAACATCTACCGCAACCGTGATCACCTCTTCCGAAGCCGGCAGTTGATCGGCGATTCCAAATGTAAAATTATATGCACCGGGTGTCCCAGCTACCGGAATTCCATCCCTCGTACGAGTGTAACTAAAGCAGTACGCACAATCGTTCAACGTACTCGGATTCATAGATGCGGCATCTTCATTTGCAACGAGTTTTGCTCCAATACCGGTTTCAAAGCATGTGAAATCATCATATCCAAGTTTTGCAAGAAACGCATCGGCCTTTGCCTCCGCCTCTCCTATATCCAGCCCCTCCACAGCATCTTCCTCTGTTTTCGGCCGCACTGTAATTTTCGCTTCATACGAATACATATCATACCGCATGTAACGCATGCGGGAATAAGGATATGCATTCGAGTCATAATATGCACATGTATATACATAAGGAATCTCATCGATTTCACCATCCACGCGAGCAAGACTCGTCGTGATTCCATCTGCAATCTCATATGTATAAATAGCCTTTCCTGTTTCCTCTGTGACCATTGACTCATCCCGTTGATCTGCAAGCCAGTCCTCCGTTTCCAGATCCGACTGAATCCCCTTTTCCCATATTGCATGAACGGAACTGTTCTCCGTATCTGTCTGTAACTGTAATTCCTGCTGTCTTTGAAGTAATTGATTCTGTCTGTTTGCAAGCTCCTGCTGACTGCACACCTCATACGGTTTGACCTGCTGCAAAGTCCCCTCGTCAAATATTGTATAGACATACTCCTTTAGATATGCCTCATCCACTTCCACAGGTTTTGCCCCATAGCAGTGACTTTCTGCAAGCTTTCCACCGCCTGTCGCATCGGCATCCACCGTGAATGTGATTCCGGAATCACTGACAAGCTCATAGGTCAGATGTCCTGTAATATCTACATCTGCAGATGTATCACTCGCCAGCTCGTCGTTCTTCTGGTAGTCCTTCGCCAGTTCATCGCCCCGGTCTTTTCCACATCCGGCAAGCGTCAGACAGGTTAACCCTAATATAATCATTTTATTCCATCGTCTCATGATACTATCCTCCCCTTTTTATAGATCAAACGGATTTGCTACAACCTTGGAATACACGCCCTCGATAATCTGTCCATCCACCGCACTGACTCCAAACATGAAACATTCCCGCGGTGAAGCATCTCCACTGTATCTTTCTTGATATGGATTTTGTTCAAACTGATATCCACAATATGCCCACACGGGAATCATATTGTAGTTTCCATCTGTATAACGCACATAGGCATAATTTAGCCTTACATGTGTTATGGTGATCGCCTGTGTCACATTCTTCGTGATATAGTCCGGTTGTTTATATTCACTCATATATTTCTGAGCGGCTGCATCCACCTGTTCAAAGGTAAGATAGGACGTGATACCGGTTCCTTCTTCCTCTAATTCATATTGATTTGCCTGTATCTTCACAGTTGCAACGCCCTGTGCATCCACCGTAACATCGATGGTCTCCTGCGGAGCTGTCAGCTCCCCCGATACGCCAAACCGTAAATCATTGACACCTGCTGTAACCGCTGCAGAAATCCCATCCACCTTCCGGCTATAGGAAAAGCAATACCAGTGATCAATCAGATTGGCACTCATCGTATCAGGGTCTTCGTCCCTTTCCCTATAAGCACCAATCTCCGTTCCACAACATACAAAGTCTCCATATCCAAGCTTCTGTAAAAATGCATCTGCCACCGCCTGTGCATCCGCCTCACCCAGATCCGGGATTTCATCCCCGTCCTCCTTCGGTCGCACAAGGATCTGCTTCCGATATCTGTCGTACCGCATATATAAGGTAACCCAGTTTACATTTTCTTCGCTGTCCGAAGCCGCCCGATAATACGTTTCATATACATACGGCAGACCATCGATTTCACCATCCACTCTTGCCCGGCTGATATCCTTACCTTCTGCATCGACATAGCTATAGGTTTTCTGGTTGGTTGCTGTAACCGGTATTCTCGGATCCACTTTTTCTTCCCCTGTGAGTAGTGTATGCGTCGCCTGTCCCTTCGTGTCCATACTGCAATTCAACTCACTCATATCCGCAAAATACCCATCCTTCCAGATCTCAGAGACGGCATCCGTCTGGGATGCCGATTGTTCATACACCTTATCTATCTCTGCCCAAAGAGCATCTCTTCGGTCATCCATCTCCTGATCCGTACATACCATATATGGTTTTACTGACTGTGCCGTTCCCGCATCAAACACCGGATATACCTTAGATTCCACATAGGAATCATCAAACACCTGTGTTTTTACTCCATAGCATCGGCTGCCGGAGAGCCGCTCGCCTCCTGTCACATCGGCATCGACCGTAAATGTCACATTGTTATTTCCGGCAACCTGATAGCTGATATTCGATGGCTCTCCCGCCTCAAATGTACCTCCCTCAGCATTTTTCTGATAATCTGAGGCAACATCACCTCTGCCTTTTCCGCATCCTGTCAATAGCGAAAAAAACATTCCTATGCATAGCACTTTTATCCATCGTTTCATCTCGGATTCCTCCCCCTTCTGATTTGATGGTTTCAGTGTAGCATAGGAATGTATCAAATTTGTATCTATTCCAGATAAATATTAAATAATCGCAATTATTACAGACTTGCGAGTGTCTGACCAAGTGCCTTCAGTTCATCCTCTGCGTCCGGACCAGGTGTTCCGTTTACTGCGATACCCTCGCCATTTACAACAGTTGCGCCATCTGCAACGATACGATCCTCCCAGTCACGCATCCACTCTTGATTTCCCCAGCCGTAAGAGCCAAACAGTGCAATCTGCTTTCCAGCGATCACGCCATCAAGCTCACACATAAATGGCTCCATCTGTGTCTCTTCGAGCTGCTCTGCACCCATAGATGGGCAGCCAAGTGCAATCACAGATGCATCCTTTAATGCATCAACACTTGCCTCATCTACCGTGATCAGCTCTGCCTCACCGCCTGCGGCTGCTACACCGTCTGCGATACTGCCTGCCATCATGGCTGTATTTCCTGTTCCGCTCCAATATACAATACTTACTTTGCTCATAACTTATCCCTTTCTTTTTGTTATATATTTGGCGTTTTGCAAGTCACAGCTCAGACTGCGATCTCCCGGATTGTCTTGCCCTCCAGAATCTCCTGCAGCACATGCTCCCGTTCCTCATCAAAACGCTGAAACAACTGTGTCATCTCCTGCTCATTGTGATAAACCTTCCAATATCCGTAAAAGGAAAAATTCTCTCCATCATTCTCCATAAATCCTAATATGTCCTCGATCGGATACTCCAGGAAAGCTCCCATCTCATGTGGATATGCAATCTCTCCTCTGCTATACTGTTCCACACGCGAAAACAGTCTATGCAGCATCGCAGAAAAATCATCTGCCGGATAGCCATAACCACGCAGAAATTTCTGTACCTTCTCAGATAGAATGTAGCGTTTGAGTGCTTCTCTCCGATACAAAAATAACATGAATTTATTCGCTTTGATTTTTAGAAGATGATAAGAAATCCCGGTTCCCCGCACAAGCTTCCGGATCATGTAAAACTCCTGCATTGTCACTGTGATCAGATTCGAAGCCTTGCTTCCCTTGATCACCGGTGCACAATTGACCGCCATCATCACGGCTGTGTTTTTTTCGAGATCGTTTGATTGTTTGATTTGAACCAGTTCCTGTATTGGCATATCGTTTCCTCACCTTGATGCATATAAGTTAGTTTTAACTAACTTATATGCATCATACAGGAACTTATTTTGAAAATCAAGAATTATATATGAGAAAATATATCATTTGTTGTTCTGTAATGGCATCAGGACGATTCCCTGTCCATGCTCCGTCGTATATTGCAATGCCTGTAGGTTCTCTAAGTCGCCAGATACCCGGAGTGTAATCAATGCTCCATTTTTAATTTCTTTTATCTCCTCTGCGTCCGGGTAAGGAATCGTCACAGACGCAACTGGCATATACTTCATCGCACTCGCCGTGTACAGCTTATTTTCCCCAAGGACATCCCGTATCTGCACATTTTCATAGAAGTCCAGAAGTGTTGTTGTCTGCGCAAACTTCGTGTTGTTTGTCCATGCAAGCAGGATTGTCCCACTCTCTGTCATATAAACGATATTCTCCACGCTGTTATCATACTTCGTAAATGTGATCTTCCAGAGATATGCCGCATAGGTATCAAAGCTGGTGTCCGTGTAGCAGTAAAGTTCTGACGAATATGAATACAGATTGTCATACTGGATCTGAACGGAATACGGATACACACCCTGCTTGTAATAGACATCCAACTGCTTCTTCGCAAGTTCCACCGCTTCGACTTCATCCAGAAAGCCCTCTGTGATATCGCATTTTGTCATGTTACTGTCCCATGTGCCGGAGATCAGCTTGATCCGATCGACAGCCGAGAGATTTGAGGATGTATTGCGTGACATCATCGTTCCCGCTTCCAGATAATATTCCTCCGGTGCCACCTCGACGTGATTTGTCTGTTCCGTAAGCGTCCGTGCAAGCAGATATTTCGGTGCTACGATGCTTAGCACGACGATCAGCGCACAACAGACAAATAACAGTCCGACGCGTATTTTATTGTTCTGTAAGATTTTTTTCATGAAATACCACCCACATTGTTGTGCCTTCTCCAACTGTACTTTCGATCTCCAGCTTCTCCCCATGGCTTTCCACAATGGATGCCGCAAGCGAAAGTCCAAGTCCCGCACCGCCCTCTTTCCGTGAACGCGATTTATCTACCATATAAAACTCATCGAAGATTCTTTGTAAATGTTCTTCACTGATACCAACACCAAAATCCTGCACGCCAATCTGCACGCCATCGTCCGTCTGCTTCGCAAAGAACCGAATCTCACTTCCTTGCTCTGACGCCTTTCTGGCGTTGTCTATAATATTGATAAATGCGGATTTCAAAAGATTGCTGTCTCCCTCGATCCTCGCTTCCACCGTCGTACAGACAAGCGTCTGGTTCTTCCGCGCCAGGATCGGCGTCACACTCTCCGTAACCTCCTGCATGAAGTTCACAACCGAGATCGGTTGAAACTCAATCTTTCTGTGTTTCGTGTAAATAAAATCAAACAGCTTCATCGACATTGCCTCAAGACGTTTTCCTTCATGGAAAATATACGATGCCGCAAGCACCTGATTCTCCCTTTTCATCTCCTTGGAACGCAGCATGTCCGCATACCCGATGATCGTTGTCATCGGCGTTTTGACCTCATGCGTGAAATCTGCCACGAACTGTTCCTGTCGTGTCACCATTCCCTGCAGTTCATCCATATGCTCACACACTGCATCCGCCATCTGGTTGTAGGTCTGTGCCAATGTACCTACTTCATCGTGACTGCGCAGATGCACGCGGCTCTCGTAATCGCCCTCTCCAAACTTCTTCGACGCCCGGTTCAGCGTCTCCAAAGGCTTCGTCAGAAGATAGGTAATCACAAACACTGCCACCGTACAGCAAAGCACGACAATACCTAAAAGCAGGACAAAATACCGCCGTTCATTCTCCACCAGCTGATATGTCTCGGTGATATCCCGCGCATTGATAATATTCATCTTTTTGTCCTGAACCAGACTTGTCGAACAGGAAAACAGATAATACCGCCCGGCTTCCTTCGTGATCATGTACTGCTTCTGCCCGATCACTGCGGTACTCCACAGTTCTTCCGGACAGGCAAGTTTATTGTCGTCTGACGCAGAATGCACAACCTCCGCACCATCGTAGAACACATAGACACCTTTGTTGTTTCCACCCATCTTACCTACAACATCGGCACTTAAATTCTTCATCTGATATACAAGATTCGATGGGGATGAATTGATCGTATCGAGCAAACGATACTCGATCGTGGATTGCAGCAGATTGTTCTCCTCGATCGAGGTTTTGATCTGTGCATCAAGCGCAAGCTGGAAATTCCGCCGGATCATAAAGAATCCGACGGTTCCAATTCCAAGCGATAATAATATGATATTGATAATTACAACTTTATAACGAAACTTCACGAATTTTCTCTATTCCTTTAATCTTCCAGCCGATATCCAACTTTGTAAATCGTCCTCAGCTTATCGGTCAGACCAAGTTTCTTACGGAGACGCTGTACATGCAGATCGAGGGTACGCGTATCACCGTAGTTGTCATTTTCCCAGACAAGCTCGTAGATTTTGTCCCGAAACAGGGTGATATTTCTGTTGCGTACAAATATCTCTAACAGCATAAACTCTTTCGGTGTCAACTCGACTGGCACGCCATCCCGCAGTACTGTACGATTGTCCGTATTGATGACAAGATCGCCATACACAAGCTTTGTCGCATCCTTATGAAACCGCCGTAGCACAACCTGTACACGTGCGATCAGCTCCACGATCTCAAACGGTTTCACGATATAATCCTCAGCACCGAGATTTAATCCCCTGACACGATCGTCCAGTCCTGCCTTTGCCGTCCGGAAGATCACCGGCGTTCCCGTCGGCTTGATATATTCTAACAGTTCATACCCATTTACCTTCGGCAGCATGATATCCAGTAAAACCAGATCAAACGTCTGTGTCTCTATCTGATCCGCTGCCGCCATACCATCATATACACAGGTGCAGGCATATCCGGCATCCTCCAGATTCATCCGAATGAGATCCGAAATCGCGCGTTCATCCTCCACTACCAGTATCTTAATCATTCCTTCTTTTCCTCCGCCTCGATCACGACGCGTCCATCCTCGATGCGCACCTTGACCTTGTTCGTATCAATGCCTGCTGCCGCAAGCATATCATCGCTCAGCTGCACACGATGTGCCTTATCCAGCACGGAATATTCCTCATGTGTCTCATCCGTCATATCCGGTGATTCCAACTGATCCAGCATATCCCGGTAATGCTGTTTCAGGATCTTCTCTGTACTGATCTTGCCATCCGAAATCATGACAACACGGTCTACCTTATGTGCAAGTTTCATATCATGCGTGACTATGATGATCGTAAGTCCAAGCTCCCGGTTTAACTTCCGGAACAGATCCTGAATGTTCGAAGAAGTCTTTGTATCAACCGCTCCGGTCGGCTCATCGGCGAGCAGGATTTCCGGCTCGTTTGCAAGCGCGACTGCGATTGCCACTCTCTGCTGTTCTCCACCAGACATCTGTGCCGGGTAAGAATCCCGTTTATGCTCCATGCCAACTAACGCCAGCAATTCCTCTGCCTTCTCCCGCCGTTTCTTCGCGCTTTTATGGATTGCAAGCATTGGTGCCTCAATATTTTCCAGCGAAGTCAGATACGGAAACAGATTCCGTCCGCTCTTCTGCCATACAAACCCAATCTGTTTCTTCCGGTACTGCACCATCTGACGCTCTGTAAATTCCGCCAGATTCTGCCCATCCACGATAATCCGTCCGGCGGATGGCACTTCCAGACCTCCAACGATATTCATAAGCGTACTTTTTCCGCTTCCACTCTTCCCGATGATTGCCATCAACTCCCCGCGGTTGACCGTCAGGTCAAGTCCCTGCAAAGCAAGCACCTCAACCTCTTTTGTCTTATAGATCTTCACGAGAGAATCGCAGACGATCAGAGGGGCAGTTTCCGCCAGATCTGCCACCTCCGCCATGTCGTTTTTCCTATCTTCCAATGTATCATTCTCGTATTTGTCTGTCAATAATCTCACCATCCTCCAACTCATAGACAACATCGCCAAGCTCCATCAGGTTTGGATCATGTGTTGTCATAACGATCGTCACGCTTTCTTTCTCGATCAGGTTTCGGAACAACTGCATGACCCGAAGTCCAGACTCGGTATCCAGCGCTCCGGTCGGTTCATCTGCAAACACAACCTTCGGTCGGTGTGCCACTGCCCGCGCGATTGCGACCCGCTGTTGCTCTCCACCGGACATCTGTCCCGGCATATGCCGCATACGCTCTTCCATTCCGACCAAGGCAAGTGTCTCCCTGATCCGTTCGTCAACCTCCTTCGCGGTCAGCTCCGGTTCTGCCAGCCGCATTGCAAAATCCACATTCTCATATGCATTCATAATCGGGATCAACGCAACTGCCTGAAAGACAAACCCAATTTCTTTTCTTCGCAGTTGTTCCTTCTGTGCATCTTCCATCTCCGAATACACCTGTCCATCGAAACTGACATCTCCCTCTGTCGGTGCATCCAGGGCACTTAATATATTCATCAATGTGGTCTTTCCACTTCCAGAACGTCCCTTCAATATCGTAAGTTTCCCTGCCGGTATATCAATATCGACATGCTTCAAGGCGTAGAATTCGCCGTCACCAACCGGGAACATCCGTGTAATATTTCTTGCTTCAATGATATTCATAAGCGAAACTCCTACTCCTCTCCTAATTTCAATGCCTGCGTGATATTCAGACTCCGTACCAGCCGCCGCAGGATCACGATACACAGCAAAATCATAACCAGGAGCACCGCGACAAGCTTCAACACATCCATCTGGTCGAGATAGACATAGATGCTTAAGTTATGTTTCTGCGGCAGATAGATCACGCCAAATAACCGCACAAACAGATATGTCGCCACACCGCCGCAGGCACCACCTGCCAGAATCGATGGCAATGTGGAAAACAGATGCTCGTTTACAAGCATACGGTTTATCTCCTTCTCGCTTAAGCCCATCGCCCGATATACACCAAATAACAATTCCCGCTGCCGGATCGATGAGATCCAGTAAATCAGGAATCCAATCATACATAGAATCAGTGCAATGACAAAGCTCAAAGTGAACATTCCGTTTGTAATGCGTATCATCGCTGTTTCCTTCATCGCATCAATATCCCGGTCCAAAGCGGTATATGCCGACAACTTCGTTCCACTCGCGTCGATCACAGCCCGTACCGCATCACTGTCCACGCCATCTGCCAGCTTGTACCATATCTCATATGGAGAAATCTTGAAGCTCTGCACCGTTTTCGCATAGTTTGCGACGATCAGATAATGCTCGGTTTCTTCTCCATCCTCATATGTATACTGTACAAAACCCGGCCACGCATCTACAACCGCTACAACCTTTCCGCTGATCGTACCGCGCACCGTCTCCTTCTTCATCACGGAATCCCCATATCTGGAACAATCCACAACATCCCCCACTTTGACCTCCAGTGCCGCTGCCAGATTCTTCGACAGAATCACACCATTTTCCTGCTGTGCCAGTTCATTTAAATATGTATACCAATGAACGTCTCTGTTTAGTTCCTCCTGCAAATACGCAGTCTCACCAAAATCTTTTGTATGGATTCCCATGAACTCACAGTTAGCAATCTTCGTTTTTCCCCGGCTTACCGATATATTGTTGGTTCGGATTACCTTTGCCATGCTCGTGCAAAGTCCCTGCTTGACCGGCTCGTCATATTTGACCGGATCTGGCTCCACATAGTTATAGTCGATATCATTGGCAGACACATAAAATGCCTGCATCTTCCATGTCTCCTGCAAACGGATATCGGCTCCATCTGCATAGCGGATCCGGTTTTCATAGTTCTGGTTGATCGTGCGCGCCGCATTGGCATTGAACAGTCCCATCGCCACGGTCAGAATCAAAAATACCGAGATAAAGCCCTGCTTGCGGAAGTTCCGCGTGATCTGTAAGAACGACGCGTACACTGCCGGACGCCACTTTTTTCTGCCGATATGATAGACAAGCTGCACAAGATAATGCAGCAACCGCAGCACAACAAGTCCCATCGCCACGATAAACAATACAGAATCCAAGAAGATCAACGGATCCATCTTCGCCCCAAGCAGTGCCCGTGCACGGATCTTATCAATCTCCTGGTTGAAATTGTGAAGCAGATAGATTGAAACGCCAAGCAACACGATATCCAGAAAATATTTTTCCCAGAACATCTTCTTGTTGATCTTCTGATCAGATTTTTGCTGTACGATCGATACCCCGGAATGAATCACGACCGGAATCAGGATGAACAGAATTCCAACGGCAGACGCCGCCAGTCCATAGACAAGCATCACTGGTGTAAAATGATACATCGAGAGATTCCCGGCATGGAATGTCAGGAAATCTGTGGTCGATGCAGCCAGCTTACAAAGTCCATATCCAAGTGGCGTTCCAATCAGCATTGCCACCAGACAGAGAATACACGCCTGCAACGCATAGAGCGCTACAATCTGGTTGCGGCGGTATCCCCGGCTCCGCATCATGGCGATCTCGCCCTGTTCTGTGTCGATGATCTGTCCAGTCACCATATAGATAAATGCAAGCACCAGACCAAGCAACGGAAGCTCCAATACCCAGAGCGTGATGTCTATCGTTTTCTTGTCCTTCTGGTACTGCTTGAGCAGATTCAGGAACGAATCGGTAAAGCTCTCATCCTCCTTATGAAATTGCTCGATATAATATTGCACATCTGCTACATTCTTCTGATTGATCTTCGTATAATCAAGCAGCACATTGGTCGCATAGTTGATCTTTTCCGGTGCAAACTGCTTCACGATGGCATCAAAGGTTTCCTCACTTACAAACATCTCCTGTTCCATCGTATTCGGCGCTGTATACCAGAAGGTGTCTGTGCTGTCCGTCTCCTTGAAGATACCACAGATCTGCAGCTTCAGCGTTTCCCCGTCTGCATCTGTCCAAAGTGGGAATTCCAATGTCTCACCGACTGTAAAGCCGCAGGCATCCATCACACTCTCGGACAACATACAGCCATACAGATTCTCAGCATACGCATCGTAGTCCTCGCCGACAAGCACCTGTGTATGTGCCAGCATATCCGGCATATACGATACCCTCAGATATTTTCCTTTTCCACCATACGCGCCCTGTGCGGACTGTTCATCCAGCGTCAGAATAGTCTGCGTATTCACCGCCTTTATGGATCCAAGATATTTCTCCCATGTCTGCTGATACCCTTTCACACCGTCGAGCACAGCCGCAGCTGTCTGACGTTTCTCCGTCACATAAGCACCTGTTCTTCCGATCACCGTCGGATATGCCTCTGCTTCCTCACCTGCATTATGAAAGCTGTCCAGCAGCATCTTGTTGAGCGAGCCTGCCTTGAACATTGGCTGACAGGAAACCGCCGCCACAAGGAAGACAAGTCCCAGAAGCAGGCAGGTCG
>ERZ773202.1788-NODE-1788-length-12756-cov-27.485789_pt1 | contig 12756 bp, 10 predicted proteins | sample MGYA00580998_ERZ773202 | MGnify/ENA primary metagenome ERZ773202 (study PRJEB29015, sample SAMEA2737803) | human gut metagenome | biome: human gut; feature: human-associated habitat; material: faeces | place: China | collected 2012 ...
CTGCTCATGCCGCAGGAGGCACTCTTCGCCAGAGGGGCGCATTCCATGCAGGCTGTTATGCACAGGGCACTCTTACGCAGAGGGCGTTCCGGCAGATACCATTTTCTTTTTGGGAAAACGTTACCTGCCGGAAATCAAAGCCGGATACGGCAGAAAGGGGGAAACGGAGCATGGCGATTTTTCATTATACAGTAAAGATTGTTGGACGCAGCAAAGGGAAATCCATCATATCAGCATCTGCGTATCTCAATGGTGATGTGATGAAAAATGAAGAAACAGGCAGGATCAGCTACTACACTGCCAAAAGAGAAGTTGTTTATACCAGCCTGTTGATGTGTGAAAATGCACCACAGGAATGGCTGAATGTACCTGCTGAAAATATCAGACGGTTCCAGAAATCTGTCCGATATAAAAGGGCAGATAACAAAGAAGCCGCACTGAAAAAATTTAAACTTACTTTTCAGAAGCAGCGTTTATGGAATGAAGTTTTGAGGATAGAAAAAAGTGCAGATGCACAACTCGGCAGGTCATTTGAGTTCTCACTTCCGAAAGAATGGAACAGACAGGAACAGATTGATTATACAACCGAATATATTCAAAAGACCTTTGTAAATAAGGGAATGTGTGCGGACTGGAGTATCCACGATAAAGGAGATGGAAATCCCCATGTGCATTTACTTGTGACGATGCGACCATTCAATCCAGACCACTCATGGGGGAACAAAGAAATCAAGGATTGGGAGTTTGTCAGAGATGAAAATGGAAATATTGTGGTGGATGAATCCCATCCGGACTGGTGGCAGGATAAAAAGGACCCTGACCGTCATGGAATCCGAATCCCGGTATTGGACGAAAACGGTAATCAGAAAGTCGGTGCAAGGAACCGTAAACAGTGGAAACGTGTATTAACCGATGCTACCGGATGGAACAGTCCGAAAAATTGTGAACTGTGGCGGAGTGAATGGGCGAATGTCTGTAATGCACATTTGAAAACGGAAAATCACATTGACCACCGTTCTTATGCAAGGCAGGGGAAATTAGAGATACCGACGATCCATGAGGGCGCGGATGCCAGAAAAATTGATGAGAAATTTCAAAATGGGCAGACACAATCAGCGTCATGGAAAGTGGTAGAAAATCAGATCATAAAAAGACAAAATGCACTGCTGGATAAAATACAGATTTCTTTCGGAAAGGTATCCGGTGCATTGACACAATGGAAGGAGCGATTGGATGACATTAGAAGAAAGCCGGGAAGTCATTCCCATGATGGAGACAATGATAAACCAGATCGAGGAACAGCAGAATTTTATGGCAGCGATGGTACAGGAATTGCAGGAACGGGATCGACAGCTCCTGTCTTTTCAGGAGCAGAACCAGAGTTTAAAAAGCTTAAACAGCGAATTATCCAGGCTGCTAAATCTTTTGCCAGATACAGAAGAACTGCTCTCACAGATCGAGCAACAGAAAACCAGAATCGAACAGTTGGAAAACGAGAATCAGCAATGGCAGGAATTAACGCAGAAGCTGAACAACGAGAACAGCTTATTGCAGAAACAGAACAGCGAATTGCTGACCTTAAACAGCAGATAGAGAAAGCGAGGGAGATCGATGAGCGAATGCAGAAACTTAGAGAACGTCGGGCAGGTGGAAGAACTTCTGCTGATGACCGAACAGATGCAGGACGAACTGGATCAGAAAGACCAGACAATCCAGGAACTAAACAGGCAGCTAAGCGAATCGCTGACCTTGAACGAGAAATTGAACAGCGAAAACAGAGCCGAGAATATCGAAGCATTGCGGACAAGATTAAGGCAAACAGAGGAACGATTGACCAGCGAGACAGACAGCAGGAAAAGAGCCGACGCAGAAGCCGTGGCATGGAAATTTAAGTATGAAAAAGCAGAGCAGGAAAAACTTTATGCACAGACACACCAAAAGACGGTAGAGGTAGCTGTTGAGAAAAAAGTGCCTTATGAGAAATGTGAAAAATGTGACCGTACTGCTTACCGGAAAGCAAAAGAAAAATGCGATAGCCGTAAAAGCCAGTTAGAAAAGAAATATAAAAATATGACGATTGGTTATGAAAGTATCTTGTTTCTACTGGCATGGTACAGCATAACAACAACACTGTTTACTGCGATTCTTTCGCCGGTTTTCCTTAACGACTGTATCGTCTTTTTCGGTGCGTTAGGAAAAGGAATGGGAAGTTTATTTCGGGAGTTTGTGACAGGTGCAGACTCTTTCGGACAGTTAAGCAGTGGAATACCTAACAGTATTCTTTCCGGGATTGTGTACTGGCTGATTGCCGGTACTGTCATGGCAATTTTATTCGTAATAACCGGGTGGCTGATAATCGGGATTGGTTATCAGGTAGGAAAAATCTACCGGAAATATTGTTGGGATATCATCAGTATCGTGGTAGCGATAACGAGTACAGCTGTTGTAATTTACTTTGGAGAATGGATTAAAAACGCTAATCCGATAAATCTTATTGTATTGCTATTACTGTCGCATATTATTTATATTGGAATCAGATGTTATGTGAAAGACTGGATGGAAGAACGAGGATATTATTAAAAGAGAACAGGGAAATTTCATAATCTTCCTGTCCTTAGTAAGGGACTATTGATTGTTTATATAAAGAAAAAGTATATAAATAAATCTTGACAATTAGTACGAACTCGGACTATACTATAAAAGTCCGGATTCGTACTAATTTAAGGAGAAAAAAGATGAGAAAAGATAATAATATGATAATACAGTTGCAACGATATTATGCTTTATGGAAAGAATGTACAGCAATGTATGAGGAATGGTCAAAGGATCAGGGACTGTCTTCAAATGGAGTTTTTGCTTTGTATTCATTTTATGAAAGTAATGGAAGATGCACGCAGAAAATGATAAGTGAAAAATGGAATATACCTAAGCAAACGGTAAATACGATACTAAAAGATTTTCAGAAAAAAGGATACATCAATATGGTATCTGATGATTCAGACAAGAGAAATAAGCTGATATGCCTCACAGAATCAGGAATGGAATATACGAAAGATATCATAGAAAAACTGCACTCAAAAGAAATATATGTAATCGAAAAAATGGGATTAGAGAATATAGAAAGTCTTAATGATAATACAGAGCTGTTTATCAGACTTTTCAAGGAAGGAGATTGTAAGAAAAATGAATCATAAATCATTATTTTTTAAATATGTTATTCCATCTATTATAGCATTTGCATTATCAGGAATATATGCGATAGTGGATGGATATTTTGTAGGCAATACCATAGGAGATGCTGGACTTTCGGCTATTAATATTGCATATCCGATTGTGGCTTTGATTCAGGCTCTTGGAACAGGAATTGGTATGGGAGGAGCTGTTTATTACTCAATTAATGCAGCAGAAAAGAAAGGAAAACGGGCAGAAGAATTTATTGCTACAAGCTGGTGGCTTCTTGTAATAGTAAGTGTTATCAGTACCATAATTATTTACTCCTTTTCGTCTAAAATTTTAGGATTGCTTGGAGCAGATGGAATTATATTAACAAATGCGACAGATTATATCAAAATTATAGCACTTGGAGCAATATTGCAGATTCTTGGAACTGGAATGATGCCATTCATTAGAAATTATGGAAACTCTTTCTGGTCAATGTTTGCGATGGTTGGTGGATTCATAACCAATATTGTTCTGGATTTTATCTTTGTATGGATATATGAAATGGGCATGAAAGGTGCAGCCACAGCTACAATAGCCGGACAGGGTGTGACTGCAGCAATTGCAATCATATACGCATTATATAATAAAAAGTTTTATGTGTATGTATCCTTAAAAAATGTAAAAGAAATGTGTGGCGCTATATTCAGAGTAGGTCTTGCACCATTTGGGCTAGCATTGACTCCTAATATTTCATTGGTGTTTATAAACCGATTCTCCGCTTCTTATGGGGGAGAAAAAGCTATTGCAACTTATGCATGTGTATCCTATATTATCTGTATCATATATCTCATATTGCAGGGCGTAGGTGATGGAAGTCAACCTTTAATGAGCCGTTTTTATGGTGAGAAGGATCAAGAAAGCCTGAGAGGAGTTCAGAGAATGGCATACATTTTTGCAATAATTCTTGCTGTTTGTGGTGGAATTATCATGTATGTAAACAGAGCAAATATTGGAGGGGTTTTCGGAGCTTCTTATGAAGTAAGTATTGAGATTTCTAAAATTGTACCTATATTTTTAGTGTCATTACCATTTGTTGCGATTACCAGAATAGCAACAGCTGGATTTTATGCTACTGAAAAAAGTGGATTGTCATACATTCTTACATTCATTGAACCAGTATTGATGCTGATATTTATGCTTGTTTTACCACCTTTATTTGGTGGACAGATTATGATATGGTGTAGTACGGTATTGGCACGTGTTTTTTCAGCGATTCTGGCATTCATACTAATAAAATATTGCGAAAAGGGAGATTTGCAATATGGAATACAGAAAATTTAACAATCAGATAGTAGCAAGAATAATCTAGGTTTATCTATTGTATTTTTAAGGACAGCCTCATAGCAATAGGGCTGTCCTTTTAAAATTATGAAGCTAATTTTTAATAAATTCTAGTAGATTTTGATTGGAATAATCATAACTCTAATGAATCTTCAGCATCTACCCACATCTGTAAATTCCCATCAAGATATAACCTTGCATATTCTAATGGCTCATCGATTGCAAGCGATGTCAAAGCACAATCAGATCCAGATGTGGTTCTTAAATTTTTTTCTGCTTCCCAACAATCAATACGGAGTATATAGCCCGTATTAGTATATACATCAATGCTGTTGCACTGTGGATTGTATTCTGCAAATATTGTTCTCATCGTATCCCATCTCCTTATCATTTAATCAATCAGTAGTAGCAAAAATTAAGAAGCATTTCAATCAGTTCACCATGTCACTTTTATTTTGTGTTATACTGTCTTATAGATTTTTCTTGCCCTTGTATTTGCCCTTATCAGAGTGCATAAACACTGATGGGACGATATAACACAAGGGAAATAATAAGGGAAAGCTCACCTGCGACAAATCCAGTGTTTTCAAGGGGGTGCGAAGAATTTAATAATAAAATATAACAGTTATTAAATTTCTTAAAACAGGTGAAATCTCAATCGGAATTTGTCGATTTGGCAAATCTAAATTTTCTTAATGATAAAAAGTTTTAGTGTTTGTGAGGTGAAGTTAATAATGGAGTATTTAAAAATATTTTTATCTGCATTTGGAGGTGGAATGGCAGTAGTAGTGGCAACTATATTATTTGCTAAAAATAGAATGGAAAAATTGATAGATAAAAAAATAGTTTATCATTTTGATACTAAGCTTGAAAATGAAAAGGGTATTATTGAGCAGAAAATATATGTTAGCCAGCATAAGTTTGAAAAAGAGTATGAAATAATACAAGAATTAATGGAAAAGACCTTTGACTTCACATATCTGTCTTGGGAAGTTTATTCTACTATTGGAGAATCAGACAAAGATGATAGTGCTCTTAAGAAATACAAAAAAATGTGTGATTATTTTACTTTGTTTTATATGAAAAACTGTGCGTTTATTCCAGAAGAACTGGCGAAGCCATTTGACCTGTTTGTAAAGAAGATTAATGAATTTAGATCAGCAGCTAAAGGGTATAATGAACTGTTAGTTAAAGTGGTGAAAAAAGATAGTACATCAAATACTGAGGATATCTTATTTCAAACGTTTTCAAATACGATGAAAACGATTCATGATGAGATAAATAAGAATTCTGATTATAGTCACGATAAGTTAGTTGAAGTAACGAGGAAACATTATGAGAAACTTGATATTAAGTAATAAAGCACAGAGAAACATAGTTATTTTATTCATTAAAAAAATTGACAAATTCCAGTTTGTCTGACTCATAAATAATTTAATAACAGGATTACAAGCACTTTAGCCATAATAGGTCAATGGCATTAAGTTAAGAAAATCTCGCATCACACATAGTGTGATGTGGGATTTTTTTATGGAAAAGTATTGACATGTCAATCAAAAAATGCGGCCGCTTTAGCTACTGATTTATTTCTAGATGTAGCTAAAGCGGCCCTTGTAATTAGAAATCATCTTTTTGCAAGGAGGACACCGCATGGATAGAAAATCTCAAGAATGTTCCTGTAGTTATCACAAACAAACATGTAGTATCTACAGCAATAAAAAAAGAAGCAGATCCCGAAGTGCTGCTTCATCAATTTTTTCGTAAGTGTCCGTACACTTACTGTGCTTGTTCATATACTAATCGTGTAAGAACAATTTTAAGCATAATGCTTATATTATTATACCATAGTTTGGAAAAATAAAAAATTATATTTCATCAACGTTTCATAAAAGGTGTGTAGAATGTTATTGAAAGTAGCTATAAAATGCTATTGTGAAAAAAATAAAGGAGGAATAATTTATGAAAAAATGCTTGTCCAGTAGATGCAATTAGTTATGGAGTAAGAAAATAGAAAGGAGTAGTTAGGAAAGTGATAAAAAATGCTATAGCATATATTACAAGAAAGAGAAATAGAACTTTAATAATTTTTATCATATTAACTATAGTTCTTTCTTGCTTGTATTCTTGTTTAACAATAATGAAATCAAGCGATGAAATAGAAAAGGCTTTATATGAAAGTTCTAATTCTTCAATATCAATAACAAAAAAAGATGGTAAATATTTTAATGTTAATCAATTTAAAGATATTGAAAAATTAAAAGAAATTGAAGAAAAAGTAATTCAATATGATGGATTAGCAAAACTAAAAGATGCTAAAGTAGTTAGCGGAGAACAAAGAATAAATAGAGATGATTTATCTGACGAATTTAAGAATGTTGTTTCACTCGAAGCTACAAATAATACTAAAAGAAATATTTTATTTAGTAGTGGAGTATTTACAATTAAAGAAGGTAAAAATATAGGAGAAAATGATAAGAATTCAATTATTGTTCATGAAGAATTTGCTAAACAAAACAATCTAAAATTAGGTGATGAAGTTGATCTTGAATTACTAGATATTGAAAAAAGTGGAAAAATAAAAAGTCATAAATTTAAAATTATAGGGATCTTTTCTGGTAAAAAACATGAAACATATACAGGGCTATCTTCTGATTTTAGCGAAAATATGGTGTTTGTAGATTATTCAACAAGCCAAGAGATATTAAATAAATCAGATAATAATAAAATTGCAAATAAAATTTTAATGTATTCTGGTAGTGCAGAATCTACAGACTTAGCCTTAAACAAATTGAAAGAGCTTAAAATTGATGAGTCAAAGTATTTTGTTGAAAAAGATTCTAATGCGTTTGAAGAGTCTTTGGAGTCAGTGAGTGGAATAAAACACATAATAAAAATAATGACTTATTCTATTATGTTAGGTGGGATGGTTGTTCTTTCATTAATCTTGATTCTATGGTTAAGAGAAAGAATTTATGAAATAGGTATATTTTTATCTATTGGAACATCTAAGATACATATTATAATGCAATTTATATTCGAGTTATTATTCATATCGATACCAAGTATAATATCTTCCTTATTTTTAGGAAATGTATTACTAAAAGTAATTGCAGGTGGAATTGTTAACTCAGAGGACTCAATGATTTCTGGTGGAAGTTTAATAAATAATAGTTTTATGTTAAATATTACAACACTTGGACAAAGTTATTTAATATTAATAAGTATTATTGTTTTATCAGTTGTATTTGCTTCTTCATTAATATTAATCAAGAAGCCTAAAGAAATATTATCAAAAATAAGTTAGGAGAAAATGATGGAAATATTAGAAATAAAGAATGTATCATATAGTTATGCCAATTCTAAAGAAAAAGTTTTGTCAGGAGTAAATCAAAAATTTGAACTTGGGAAGTTTTATGCGATAGTAGGAAAGTCAGGAACAGGAAAATCTACACTTCTTTCCTTACTTGCTGGACTTGATAAACCTCAAACAGGAAAAATATTGTTTAAGAATGAAGATATACAAAAGAAAGGATATAGTAATCATAGAAAAAATAATATATCTTTAGTATTTCAAAACTATAATTTAATAGATTATTTATCACCAATTGAAAATATTAGATTAGTAAATAAATCAGCAGATGAAAGTATCTTGTTTGAACTAGGCTTAGATAAAAAACAAATAAAAAGAAATGTTATGAAATTATCTGGTGGACAGCAACAAAGAGTAGCTATTGCTAGAGCATTGGTATCAGATGCTCCAATAATACTAGCTGATGAGCCTACTGGTAATCTAGACAGTGTTACTGCCGGAGAAATAATTAATATATTAAAGACATTAGCTAAAGATAGAAATAAATGTGTAATAGTTGTAACACATAGTAAGGAAGTAGCAGATTCTGCGGATATCATTTTAGAACTATGTGGTAAAAAGTTGAAAAAAGTAAATAAAATGAATTTGGAGGTTAAATAATGATAAAAAATGCATTTGCTTATGCAACTAGAAAAAGTTTAAAATCATTAATTATTATATTAGTTATTTTATCTATGTCAACTTTAAGTCTCATTAGTTTATCTATTAAAGATGCTACGGACAGAGCTTCAAAAGAAACATTTGCTAATATAACAAATAGTTTTTCTATGGAGATAAATAGACAAGTAAATCCAGGAACACCTAGAGGTGGGGGAAATGTAAAAGGTGAAGATATTAAAAAGATATCTCAAACAGATGGTATAGACTCCTATGTAAAAAGAATAAACAGTGTTGCAGATTTAGTTGATTATGATATTATTGAAACTAAAGAGACTCTTGCGAATCAATCGCCTGAAAGAGCGAAGAATTTTAAAAGAACAGTTATGTTAACCGGGGTTAACGACTCATCAAAAGAAACAAAATTTGTATCAGAAGCATATAAATTAGTAGAAGGAAAGCATTTAGAAAATGAAGATAAAAATAAAATCTTAATGCATAAAGATTTAGCTGAAAAAAATAATCTTAAAGTTGGAGATAAGATAAAAATAAAATCTAATTTATTTGATGCTGATAATGAGAAAGGTGCAGATGAAACAGTAGAAGTAGAAATTAAAGGTCTATTCGATGGGCATAATAGCGGTGGAGTAAGTGCAGCACAAGAACTATACGAAAATACATTAATCACTGATGTTCATACAGCTGCTAAAGTTTATGGTAATACAGAAGATACAGCTGTATACCAGGATGCAACATTCTTTGTAAAAGGTGATAAGAATCTTGATAGTGTAATAAAAGAGATTGAGAAATTAGATATAAATTGGAGAGAATATAATTTGATTAAAAGTTCATCAAATTACCCTGCATTACAACAATCTATATCAGGTATCTACTCAATTTCAAATAAATTATTTGTTGGCTCATTAATATTTGCAGGAGTTGTAGTTTCATTATTATTATTATTATGGATGAATGCCAGAAAGAAAGAAATAGCAGTATTATTATCATTAGGTATATCAAAATTAGAAATTTTTGGTCAATTCCTAATTGAGATGGTATTTATATCAATCCCCGCATATGTTGGCTCTTATTTCTTAGCTAGGTATACAGCTGAAAAGCTAGGGAATAACATATTGAATAAGGTTACTGGTGATATAGCTAAACAAATTGCCAGACAATCTGCATCTAGCCAATTAGGTGGTGGGGCAGAAGCTGAAGGATTTAACAAGACATTATCAAGTTTAGATATAAATGTAGTACCTAAATTCATAATTTATGTAGTAATATTTATGAGTTTAGTACTTCTTGTATCATTGATTATTTCTTCATTCAATATATTAAGAAGGAATCCAAAAGAATTATTAATTGACAATAATTAAAATTTTTGGTGCTTTTTAGCACCAAAAATTTTTTGGCTTTTAAATATCAAATAATATGCTGTATAATATAAGTGTATAGGCTTAAGTGGAGGTATATATGAAAATATTAACTGTTGAAGATGATAATATGATAAGAGAGGGAATAAGTGAATATCTTTCAGAATTTGGATATACTGTTATTCAAGCTAAAGATGGAAGAGAAGCCTTGACAAAATTTAATAGCGATATAAATTTGGTTATCTTAGACATTCAGATACCTTTTATAAATGGTTTAGAAGTGTTGAAAGAAATTAGAAAGAAAAGCAATTTACCAATTCTAATCTTGACTGCATTTAGTGATGAAGAATATAAAATTGATGCATTTACTAATTTAGTAGACGGATATGTAGAAAAGCCATTTTCATTGCCGGTCTTAAAGGCTAGAATAGATTCTTTAATTAAGAAGAATTATGGACATTTAGATAAGTTTGAATATAAGGATCTATCGGTTAATTTTAATAGCTATACAGCTAAAATAAATGGTGAAGAAATAGATGTAAATGCAAAAGAACTAGAAGTATTAAAATGTTTATTGGATAATAATGGACAAGTGTTAACAAGAATGCAAATTATTGATTATGTATGGAAAGATAGTGAAGAAACTCCTTATGATCGAGTGATAGATGTATATATAAAAGAACTTAGAAAAAAATTACAATTAGACTGCATAACTACTGTAAGAAATGTAGGATATAAATTGGAGAGAAAATGAAAAAATTAAAGATATTTCCCAAAATGTTCATACAAATATTTTCTGTTCTTGGAATAATAATTATATTAGTTCATTCATTAGTTTTTTTTATCTTTCCTAAAACATATTTGGAGACGAGAAAAGAAAAGATTCATAATATTGCAAATGAAATTTCTAGTAATATGAATGGAAAAGAAATAAAATATATAGAACAAACGTTGGAACTATATTCTAAAAGTAGTGAAATAAAAGCATTTATAAAAGAAGAAAATAATAAGAATGAAATACAAATCAAAGATAATATAAATGTTAATTTAGAAAGTGATAGTAATTCTTTGATAATTGAAGAAAGAGAAATAAAGCTTGATGATGGAAAAAAAATAAATCTACAATTTGTTTCTACAGCTGATATGCAAAAAGATGCGAAAAATTTAAGCCTTAAATTTTTACCATATTCATTATTAATATCAATTTTATTTTCTGCTATTATTTCTTTAATTTATGCAAAATCAATAAAAAATAATTTACAAGAAATAAAAATTGTTACTGATAAAATGATGAAACTGGATAAAAAAACGCGTTTAAAAGTTAGCTCTAATGATGAAGTTGGAGAATTAAAACAACAAATTAATGATTTGTATTCTACTTTATTAAGAACAATTGACGATTTGGAATTTAAAAATAAAGAAATTTTAAAATTAGAAAAGTTAAAATATGACTTTTTTAAAGGTGCATCCCATGAACTTAAAACTCCTCTTGCTAGTCTTAAAATAATACTGGAAAACATGAAATACAATATTGGAAAATATAAACAAAGAGATATTTATATTAATGAATGTATTGAAATCGTTGACAGTTTAACAAAAAACATTTCTCAAATATTATCAGTTCATTCTATAGAAAATTTGAATAATGATGAAGAATATTTGAAAATAAATGATACATTAGAAGACATATTAAAAAAGTATGAAATATTAGCAAATCAAAAGAAAATAACTGTCAATAATTATATATTAGATGAGAATATTTATATAGGAAAAACAGCTTTAAAGATTATTCTATCTAATTTGATTAGTAATGCGGTAAAATATACTGATGTAAATGGGGTAATTAATATTGGGATAGTTAATGATTGGTTATATATAGAGAATTCATACGGTAACAATAAAATTTCGGATATGGATAAAATATTTGATGTTAAATTTGATTTAAATAAGGAAAATAGTAATGGATTAGGTTTATATATTGTAAGCAATATTCTGAATAATTACAATATAGAATATAAAGCATTGCAGGATGAAGAATTTTTTATCTTTAAAATTAAAATATTTTCTTAAACAACATATAATTTTGCAATAGTTATTGAAAAATATCACAGTGGCAGATGGGATGGAGAAATTCATTACTATATTGATGGCTCGGTCTATAAAGGCGGGAAATTATTGATGTTGGCATACAATGAAGAGAATGGGAAGTATTATCAAATAGAATTTGAATTATATTTTATTTTCCCCTGTAATCCGATGGGCTTTTGTGCATCATACGTTTGAAAGCACGCCTGAAAGAATACACGCTGTTGTAGCCTGTTTTTTCCGCAATTTCGACAATGGTTTTATCGGAAGAGGCGAGAAGTTCGCATGCCTTTTTAATGCGGATATTTTCAAGGTAGTCCGCAAAGCATATGCCTGTCGCTTCCTTAAAACATGATGAGAGGTATCCTTCAGAAACGTCAAACTGTCTTGCTGTACAAGCAAGATTAAGATTCGGGTTGCTGAAATTCTCCGCCATGTAAATTTTAACTTCATTAATAGGAAGTTTTTTTCGCAAAATTCTGTGAGAATTCAATGCAAGGCTTATTTGGCGGCATGTCTCTGTAAGAAGGGCAAAATACTGTTTTGGATTATTTTGCAGTTCTGACATATCCTGACTGAATTTTAAAATAATATCCTGAAAATTGTTTTTTGCCGGATTAAGTGTCATAAGGCTTGCTGTTATGCTGTGGTGCAGTTTTAACATTTCTGATGTGTCAAGAGAACGGATTATTACATTTTCATCAAAAAGAATCTGCATGACAAATTCCAAAGACGAATTATTATTGTATTTGACTGCATTTATAAGCAGATTTGCAGCAGTATCGGGATAGTAATGTGTAAATGAATCCGATTCTGCTGCAAATC
>ERZ773202.1793-NODE-1793-length-12720-cov-5.110936_pt1 | contig 12720 bp, 5 predicted proteins | sample MGYA00580998_ERZ773202 | MGnify/ENA primary metagenome ERZ773202 (study PRJEB29015, sample SAMEA2737803) | human gut metagenome | biome: human gut; feature: human-associated habitat; material: faeces | place: China | collected 2012 ...
ATTGTTTTTGGTGGCTTTTTACCTCAGGGCGTTGCCCTGGTCTATGTGCTTCTGCCCCTTCGGGACGTACTGCTTTGACTTTTAACACGCCCTCCACTGACAATCACTCTTTCCCCACTAACAATTCAACGCTTTAAAAAAGGACTCCTTTTGCACTCCAAAACGAGTCCTTTTGCTCTCTAAAAGGAGTCCTTTTGTCCTTCAAAACGAGTCCTTTTGCACTCCAAAAGGAGTCCTTTTGTTTTCCCGTCCTTTTACGCCATGACGTCGGATGCACAACAAACGAGCTTTATGCCTTTATATTCAGAGAGTTAGCGGTGCGGTTGCTGCTCGACCATTGTCTTAGTCAGGAGTGCGGTTGACAGCCGATTTTATGGCGTAAGCAGCAGAATGTTGGCATTGTTCTTCCGAGTATGACATTTTTTTTGTAATTTAACGCCGTGAAAATGAAAAAACGATATTAATTATGAACGAACCAATAAGAAGACTCCCGGTAGGCATTCAGTCGTTTGTGGAGATAAGGACCAAGAACTACGTCTATGTCGACAAGACCGACATAGTGTGGCGGATGGTGAACTACGGTGTTAAGTTCAACTATCTGAGCCGCCCTCGCAGGTTTGGCAAGTCGCTGCTTGTTGACACGTTCAATGCCTATTTCGAAGCCCGTCGCGACCTGTTTGAAGGATTACGCTTGTCAGACATGGAGAATGACTGGATTAAATATCCCGTCATACGTCTTGATATGAGTATGGCAGGAGCCACGCCAAAGGGCATAGCCGATTATCTTGACTCGGCATTCGGCAAGTATGAGCAGTTGTATGGCGTACAGCCCGTGCCCGAAGTATCGTTTGCCGTGCGCTTCAAAGATATTATTGTTGCTGCATACAACGTCACAGGCCGGCAGGTGGCAGTACTTATTGACGAATACGATTCTCCGCTTCAGCATTCGTGGCATACTCCCGAACATGAAGCTTGCACCGAAATGTATCGCAATGTATTCGCCGTACTGAAGAATGCCGACCAATATGAGAAGTTCGTTTTTGTCACCGGCATAACAAAGTTTACGCAAGTGTCGCTGTTCTCCGCACTTAACAATCTGAGCAATCTTAGCTTCCTGCCCGAATATGCAACCGTCTGCGGAATTACAGAAGATGAAATAATCGACAACTTCACACCCGAGATACAGGCCCTTGCACAAAGAAATGGATGGTCGTTTGATGAGGCACACCAGCGATTGAAAGAATATTACGACGGCTATCATTTCTGCCGACGCAACATGACCGACATATACAATCCTTTCAGCCTGATAAGGGCACTGTACGATTCTTATATCAGCAACTATTGGGTGTCGTCGGGCGCAACCACATTATTGAACAAGTTCGTGCAAAACATTGAAATGCGCCTTGACGAATTTGACAACAGCTACATCGACAGCGACACCCTTGAGTCGTCGGATGTATCGTCGGGAGTCGACGAACTGTTCCTGTTCCAGTCGGGCTATCTGACTATTAAGAAAGCCGATGAGGAAGGCTACTATCTCGGATTCCCAAATGAGGAAGTGAAACGGGCTTTAAGCAAGATTGTTGTTCCTACTCTGACGATGAAATCGCAGGCTAATGTCACTACAGCACAAAGTCAACTCATGCGCTGCCTTAACAACGGGCTGCTCGACGATGCCAAGAAATACATGAAGACTCTCATCTCCGACGTGCCGTATAGCAACAAGAAGATGGAGTGTATGGACATGGAAGAACGCTACCGGTTGATAATTAGTACGCTGCTCAACGCCATTGGCATGCGCGTCGAAGTAGAACGGATGCTCGCAACCGGAAGGATTGACATCGTGGCTTTTGCAAGAGAATACATCTATATATTTGAATTGAAACTGCAAAAGGCAGGTGGACTGAAGTCTGCCAAGAAACAAATCATCGACAATAAATATACCGAGCCTTTCAAAGCCGACCATAGAAAGGTCGTTGCCCTTGCCGTCGAACTCGACGATATGGGCAAAGGACTGATCGACTGGGAGGAGGTAGAGCCTTAACCTGCACCATTTTGCAATGAGAAATTTACTCTTCACCTTTATACTTGCGCTGCTCTCGGCGCTCACATCAGCCCAGACCTTCAGCAATGTTGCCATTGCTGAGGCATCGACCGTGTGCTCCATAGCGCAGGACGAGCAGGGAATGGTGTGGCTGGGCACCGAGAACGGACTCTACTCGTACGACGGCTACCGCACCATACCACACAACACGTCTGCCGACGGCACACCTATGGCGACGCGCATACACTCAATGCTCGTCAGCCACAATATTATATATATGGGCACGGAACGCGGACTGCTCGTCTACGACATACGAAGCGGACGCTACGGGCAGCCTGCCGAACACTCGCCTAAGGACATTCGTGCCGTAGCTATGCACGAAGGACGGCTATGGATGGGCAGCGCGACGGGACTGTACAGCTGCTGCCTCGCCGCCAACGACATACGTCTGGAGAACCGACAGTTGCAGAACGTGTACTCGCTGCTGTCCACCCCTCGCGGACTGCTTGTCGGAACAATCGACGGACTGGCTCTGCGCTCGCCTGGCGGCAGCATACGCCGCATACCGATAGGCAACGGCAGTCAGCCGCTCGTCAACGCTCTCGCTCCCGACCGTGGCACACATGCCGTGTGGATAGGCACCGAGGGCGCACTCTACCGTTACGACTGGCGCACATTCCAGCCCGTAGCGCCACTCATGGGCAACTCCATCAAGTCGCTTGCATTGCACGGCGACAACATATATGCAGGCACCGACAACGGAATGTTTATATATAATAAGGTGTCGAACCATATAAGCCACGCCTTGCACGACTCACGCTCGGCACGCTCAATAGCCAACAACATAGTGTGGGCGGTGTACAACGACCGCTGGGGCAACATCTGGGCTGGCACCGACCAGGGCGTGTCCGAGATACAGCGTCGTCCATTCTATACCTACACTCCGCTCAGCGACATCACCCATACGGGCGACGGCAACTGCCTGCACCTCATATTCCGCAGCGCCGACAACATGCTGTGGCTCGGCGGAACCAACGGACTCATCGCCTACAGCGCCACTCACGGATTCCTGCCCGACAACTACACCGACATAGCGTGGTATCGGCAGACCTCAACTGCGTACTATATGTCGCACAACCGTGTGCGTCGTGTGTACTCCGACGGCGAGGGTAGGGTGCTCGTATGTACCGACCACGGACTCAATATATACAATCCGCTGACACGACAGATGCGCAACGTCATCGTCACCGACCCCTCGCGACGCTACAGCACGGCGTGGGCTTACGACGTGGTGGACGACGGAATGGGGCGCTACTGGATATGCTCGTATATGGGAGGCGTTTTCGTGGTGGCTAAGGAGAAGCTGCTCAATGCCACCGATGGCGTGATTGTAGCCGACCGCCATCTGCTCTCGCAGTTGCAGGGCATACACGTGTGGCAACTCGTCAAGGACGGACGCGGACGCATCTGGGTGCGAATGTACGACCGCGGACTCGACCGTATCGACCCCAAGACGATGCGTGTGGAGCACGTCGTGGGCAAGGACCGCATCATCAACGACCTCGCTGTCGACCATAAGGGCAACATTTGGGCGGCAATGGACGGCGAGATACGCTGCTTCGGCATGAATGCCAAAGCCGACCGTACCTATAACATAGCCGGATATGGCAGCGACGCCACCGCCATGCTGTGTCGGGTGGAGGACGATATGTGGGCTGTCATGGGCAACGACTGCTGCATACTGAGTGCCGACGGACGCTCCATACGATTCGCCGTGCCCGGATTCCGTCCGCTTGCCATCTGTTACGACCGCGTGTCGCATAGCGTTCTGCTTGGCGGCAACGACGCTGTGGTGAGCATTCCCACTGCTCGCATGAATGAGAAGCGGCAGCGCTGCCACATGTTCATGTCGGGCATGATGGTCGACGGCAAGCCGTTTGTGCCCAAAGAGGGCAGCACCGCCTATCTGTCGGCAGTAACGCTCGCCTCCACACAGAACAACGTCACGTTCCAACTGTCCGACCTTCCCTTCTCCGGACAGCAACCCTGCGTGTACGCCTATCGCCTTAAAGGCATCGACCGCACGTGGCAATACCTTCACAGCGAGCGCCATGAGATAAGCTACAACGCTCTGCCTCCGGGCAGTTATACGCTCGAGGTGCGCCAGATTGACGCCCTTGGCGACGCCAAAGACGAGGTGCTCAGCTACGGAGTTACCATTCTTCCGCCCTGGTACTGGTCGCTGTGGGCTAAGATTGTTTATCTGCTTGTGATTGCAGCATTGCTCGTGTGGATAATGAACTTCTACATTATGCGCCGTCGTCTGCATCAGGAACGCCTTGCCAAGAAGCGCATCATGCAGGAGTCGGCAGCCCGCTCGCAGTTCTTCGACAATCTGTCGCGACAGCTCAAGCAACCGCTCGGCTCGCTGTTCGGCTCGGTGCTCGACATGCTTCATGCCGAGACCGACACCAGCGGAGTGCGCCGTCTGGAGCAGATGCGCCACGACGTGGTCGACATGAACATGCTTGTGCACAAGGCTCTCGACGTGATGCAGACCCGACCCGACAACGACCCTACGCCTAAGACGACGCTTGAGATAGTGGACTTCTGCCGACGTGCTGCCGACGATGCACGTTCGCGCTACGGCAAGGTGGTGGACATAGACTATCGTACGGATGTGCCTACTGCATACGTGTGCGTCGACGTGGTACGCCTGCAACCCGTGTTGGCTGAACTTATCGACTTCGCTGTGAACAACCGCAACGCCGCCGACCCCGTGCGCATTGCCATAACTACCTGCGACGATAGGGTGCGTATAAACGTGACCATACCTGGCAAGACGATAGCACAGAACGATATACCCTTCGTTTTCAACCGCTACTATCGCATGCCCGACAATATTATGCCTGCCGACACTAACACCTTCGCCCTCGTTCATGAGTTTGCCGAGCAGCAGGGTGGCGCAAGTGTTGTGCATAGCGACGACAACCAGATTGTAGTGACTATGGCTTTCGATCCGGCTCATACCGCTTCGGCTTCATCACAACACGCTGACAGCGCTACGGCTGCGTTCAAGGAGCCTGATGCCGACAGTGCCGACGCTCGTCTGCTTGCCAAGATTACGGACACGGTGGAGGCTCACATAGCCGACTCCGACTTCAATGTGACGCGCCTGCAGGAGTCGCTCGGACTCGGTTCGAAGCTGCTCTATCGCAAGGTGAAGCAGATGACGGGCAAGACTCCCATCGAGTTTATACGCCACATACGCATGCAGCGCGCCGCCATAATGCTGCGCGAGGGACGGTTCTCGGTGTCGGAGGTGATGTATATGGTGGGATTTTCCAACTCAAGCTATTTCTCAAAGGTGTTTCAGAAGACCTACGGCATCACGCCTGCGGAGTATTCAAGAGGATAAACAATGGATCAATTTGTACATATATTAAATACTGACATACTGCCACCCCGCCAGTTCACTTTCCCGTTTTGCTATGAGCCGCATCCGCTCTGCCGCCTTGCCGCCGCCGAAGTGCAACGCCACATCGTCGAGTCGGGCGTTTGGCAGGGTGAAACGAGTTGTGGCAAAATGTTCGGTGTACTCGTAGTAAGGGAAAAGGGAAAAGTGAAAAGTGAAGAATCCGATGGCTTTGATGGGGCATTGAGATTTATTGCCGCTTACTCCGGACTGCTTGCTGGACGCAACGACTGGGCTTACTTTGTGCCGCCCGTATTCGATGCCCAGCAGCCCGACGGACACTTCAAGACTACCGAACGCATCATCTCTGATATAAATAAGGAGATAGACTGCATACGCCATTCGGATGAATACAAGCGTGTCAAAGCCGAAGAAGCGGCGCTGCGACAGAAGGCTGCCGACCGTATTGCTGCCATGAAGCAGCGCATAGCAAGCGCCAAGGCTGAACGCGACCGTCGTCGCAGCGATGCCCAGGCAGGACTCGTGCACATCAGCGAGGCTGAAGCGGCTGCCATGATACGCGAGAGTCAGACGCTGAAGGCCGACCTTCGCCGACTAAAGCAGCGTCTCAATGCAGAGCTTTCGGCTGCTCATGCCCTTACACAGCAGTACGACGAGCGTATAGCAGCGTTGCGACAGCGCCGCCGAAGCATGAGCGACGAGTTGCAGCGGTGGCTCTTCACGCAATACCGCATGCTCAACGCGCGTGGCGAAGAACGCGACCTCATAGACATATTCAGTACCACCACGCACGGCATTCCGCCTGCTGGGGCTGGCGATTGCTGCGCACCCAAGCTGTTGCAGTATGCCTACAGCCACGGACTCCAACCCGTGTGCATGGCTGAATTCTGGTGGGGCGAGTCGCCACGGCAGGAGATACGCCATCATCTGAGCTATTATCCCGCATGCCGTTCGAAGTGCCTGCCCATACTGACGCACATGCTTCAGGGGCTCGACGTAGAACCCAATCCGCTCACGGCGACCGCATCGGAAGAGCTGAAGATAGTGTACGAGGACGACGCAATATGCGTTGTCGACAAGCCGGCAGGCATGCTCTCGGTGCCGGGCAAGGACAATGTGGAGAGCGTAGAGTCGATTATGCGACAGCGCTGGCACCAGTATGACGGCAATCCGATAATGGTGCACCGCCTCGACCGCGACACCAGCGGACTGATGGTAGTGGCACGCACACTCGAAGCCTATCATTCCCTGCAACAGCAGTTTGCCTGCCGCACCGCAGCCAAACGCTACGAGGCTGTGCTCGACGGCGTTCCTGCCACACATGAGGGCACCATCAGTCTGCCCCTGATGCCCGACATAATGGACCGTCCGCGCCAACGTGTCGACATGGAGCACGGCAAACCGTCGGTCACCACCTATCGTGTCGTCAGCACGCAGGGCGGTCGCACCCTCGTGTGGCTATATCCACACACGGGTCGCACGCATCAGTTGCGCGTGCACTGTGCCCACCCTCTCGGTCTTGCCACTCCAATTCTCGGCGATCCGCTATACGGACGCGGCACAGCAGCGCCACGAATGTATCTGCACGCAGCCGAACTGCAGATAATTCATCCCACAACTGGACAACGAATGAAGTGGTTGTCGAAATTCATTTAAATGTTCTGGGAGAGGGGACGCCCTCGTCCCCGATAAAGCAATTGATTTCCCCTGATTCTTTGATGAGGGCGTTCCCGACATAGCAATTGATTCTCGCTAATTCTTTCGGGGACGAGGGCGTCCCCGCTCCCAGTATGTTAGGGAAGAGGGCGTTGATTGCTGCGGAGGCCGGAGACCTCCGCTACTATATAAATGCATTGCATATCGCTCCCCTTACTGTTGGGATGGGCAGGAGTAGGGCTTTGTTTTTGTTGCATTCGTCCGAAAAAGTGTAAGGTTTGCTTGATTATTCGTCGGAAAAAGTGTAGAGTTTGCTTGATTATTCGTCCGAAAAAGTGTAAGGTTTACTTGATTATTCGTCAGAAAAAGTGTAAGGTTTGCTTGATTATTCGTCAGAAAAAGTGTATATTTGCGTCGGATATTCATCATAAAAAGTGTAATTATGCAGAGAGATATTTATAAGCAACTGTTAAGATGGAAGAATAAGAAGACACGTAAACCATTGATTCTTAATGGAGCCAGGCAGGTTGGCAAGACCTATATATTGCGTGAATTCGGCGAAAAAGAATATCAGAAAGTCGCATTCTTCAGCCTTGATCGCAATCAGAAGGTCAGAGAAGTGTTTGAGAAGAGTGGAAACACAGCCGATATTTTAATGGCTTTGTCTGCCATCAGTCAAGTAAATATCACTCCTGGCGACACTTTGTTAGTGCTTGATGAGATACAAGATTGTCCGAAGGCTTTGGAAGCATTGAAATTCTTTTGTGAGGAAACGCCCGACATTCACATTGTTGTGGCTGGCTCTTTGCTTGGATTGTCGCTCCATGATGGCACTTCGTATCCTGTAGGCAAAGTTGAGGAGATGCGTCTCTATCCCATGACTTTTTTAGAATTCTTAAATGCTATTGGCAAAACGCAGTTGGTTGATATCATAATAAACAAAAACTGGACGGTCATCAACATGCTTGAAATGGAGCTTATCGGTCTCTTGCGACAATATTATTATGTAGGTGGAATGCCTGCAGCCGTATTGGCATACGTCGAACACAACAGCCTGCAAGAAATAAGAAGTATCCAGCAACAGATTCTTGCTGATTATCGACGCGACTTTTCCAAGCATGCTCCAGCACGCGAAGTGCCTCGTATAAATATGGTTTGGGATAGTATTCCGGCTCAGTTAGCTAAGGAGAACAAGAAATTCATATATGGAGCATTAAAGAAAAGTGCCCGTGCTACTGAGTTTGAGATAGCAATACAATGCTTGATTGATGCTGGTCTTGCATATAAGGTGGTTAGAGTCAATGCTCCTCGTTTACCTCTTAAATTCTATGAGGATACCGATGCCTTCAAACTTTTTATGCTTGACGTAGGACTAATGGGGGCTATGGCTGAAACTCCTGCCGAATCGATACTTGTTGGCGACAATGTTTTTTCAGAATACAAAGGTGCTTTTACCGAACTATATGTTTTCACTCAGTTGAAAGCTTTAGGCATGTCGCTCTACTATCATTCGGTCAACAATTCAACTATTCAGATTGATTTTATTACACAGAGTCATAACAAAGTGGTTCCGATAGAGGTAAAGGCTGAAGTAAATGTAAAGTCGAAGTCACTTAGAACCTTTATCACCTGCAATCCGGAACTCAAGGCGATACGTTTCTCAATGCTTCCTTATATGGAACAAGATTGGATGACAAACATTCCTCTATATGCTTGTATGGCTGCAATATAAAGACAGCGAATATATAGAGTCGACTCTTATGCTCTATTGATAATAAGAATGTACAGGCTGACTGCGCAGGCTATGGCGTCCTCGCCATAGCCTACTACTGTTAGCAATGTCTATTTTAATGATGGATAAAACTTTATCTTAACCCCCAATTCAACACTTAACATTTAACATTCAACACTTAATAAGCCCTCTTTTTTGTCCTGACTGCAACATTTTTTGGCGTATTTTAAAAAAAACTAACAGTTGCTTTGCCGTTTTTAGAATTTGTTATATCTTTGCAAAGACTAATTTATAAACCTACAGACCATTTACTGCAACGATACTAACCTTCGTCTGCAGCAACATATATAAATATCGCCAATAACAACGATTAAACCATTAAATAACCATATTTACTAACAAACCAAAAGAATTATGCAAAAAGGACATGCTTTTAAGCCCTTAATGAGGGCTGGCTTGACTACGCTCTTGCTCGGTTCGGCTCTTGCTGTAAATGCGCAGAACGCTATCGTGAAGGGTGTTGTGAAAGACACATCAGGTGAGCCTGTTATTGGCGCTTCCGTAAAGGTGAAAGGTTCTAACACAACAGGAACAGTGACAAGCATTGATGGTGACTTCTCGCTCAATGGAGTGCAGAAGGGTCAGACACTGGTCATTACTTACATCGGCTGCGATCCGCAGGAGATTAAGTGGACAGGACAGACACTCGACATCGTGCTGAAGGACAATTCGCAGAGCCTTAATGAGGTGGTTGTCGTAGGTTACGGTACACAGAAGAAGGTGAACGTAACTGGTGCCGTGTCTATGGTAGGCTCGGAAATCCTTGAGGACCGTCCTGTAACCAACGCGTCACAGGCTCTGCAGGGTGCTGTACCGGGACTTAACTTCTCTAACAACTCAAACGGTGGTATGCTTGACAACACTATGGCAATATCAATCCGTGGTACTGGTTCTATCGGCAACGGTTCTTCAGACGCTCCACTTATCCTTATCGACGGTATCGAGGGCGATATTAACGCACTCAACCCTAACGACATCGAGAGCGTATCTGTATTGAAGGATGCCGCTTCGGCTTCTATCTACGGTACACGTGCTGCATTCGGTGTTATACTTGTTACTACAAAGAGCGGTAAGTCGGGCAAGGTACGCGTGAACTATAGCGGTGACGTACGTTTCTCTACAGCTACACAGCTGCCTGAAATGCTCAACTCACTGCAGTTTGCCAACTATTTTAATGCAGCTCAAAGAAACGCAACTGGTAGTGACTATTTTAACGGGGAGACTATGACTCGTATTGAGAAGTATCTCAACGGTGAGTACAAGGATCCTTCTCAGACAGAGTACTATGGTGTTGTAGTCAACCCCAGCAACAACCGCTACAACCTCTACGGTGGTTCATTTGCCAACACCAACTGGTTTGACGAGTTCTACAAGAAGAACGTTCCCTCTACACAGCATAACCTCTCACTCTCGGGTGGTACAGATAAGGTAAGCTGGCTCATCAGTGCCGGTTACTTGATGAACAACGGTCTTATCCGTCACGGACACGACGAGCTCGACCGTTACACAATGAACGGCAAGATCAGCGCTCAGCTCGCTTCTTGGGCTAAAGTAGAATATTCTACCAAGTTTATGCGTTCTGACTATGAGAAGCCACAGTATCTCTCTGGGCTGTTCTTCCATAACATCGCACGCCGCTGGCCGACCTGTCCTACCATCGACCCTAACGGACACTATCCTGACGGTATGGAAATAGCCGAGCTTGAGGAAGGTGGTACTACTGGCACACGCAACAACCAGTTTACACAGCAGCTCAACTTCATCTTCACTCCTGTGAAGGGATGGAACATCCACCTCGAAGGCGCTATGCGTAATGAGTTCTATAAGAGCAAGACCAATAAGTTCCCAGTATACTCATACTATGCTGACGGCACACGCTGGCAGCGCGAATCTGGCTATGGCTCAGTAGCAAGCGTAAGCGACTACCGCTCAGAGACCGACTACTTCTCAGTAAACGCTTATACCGACTATTCTCATTCACTCGGCATGCACAACCTTAAGGGTATGCTTGGTGTTAACTTCGAGAAGTATGGTACAGACAACGTTAGCGCATCAGGTACTCACCTTATCACCAACGATTTCCCGTACTTGAGCCTCACACAGAAGAACCCACGCGTGAGCGACGCTTACTGGCACCGTGCTACAGCCGGTTACTTCATGCGACTCAACTACGACTACGACAGCAAGTACATGATGGAGTTCAACCTCCGCTATGACGGCTCGTCACGTTTCACCAACGATAACCGTTGGGCTTGGTTCCCATCAGTGTCAGCAGGTTGGAACGTCGCACGCGAAAACTTCTTCAAGCCTCTTGCAAATGTAGTGTCTACTCTTAAATTGCGTGCTTCTTGGGGTCAGCTTGGCAACACAAGCTCATATTACAATTCATTCGCTGACTGGTATCCTTTCTATCAGCAGCAGGGTGTAGGCTCACAGAGCAGTTCATGGCTTATCAACGGCCAGAAGCAGAACACAGCAAGTCTGCCGGGTATCGTTAACAGCACCATGACATGGGAGACTGTTGAGACATACGACGTAGGTTTCGACTTCGCTCTTCTCAGCAACCGCTTGACAGGTTCGTTCGACTGGTACAGCCGTACAACCAAGGACATGATTGGTCCGGCTCCTATATTGGGATCTGTACTCGGTGTTGACGCACCTCGTACCAACAACTGCAAAATGCGTTCATCAGGTTGGGAGTTTGAGTTGCAGTGGCGCGACCAGATTGGCGACTTCAAGTATGGAGCGAAGTTCAACATCTCGGATGCTACATCTAAGATTCTTGAATATCCGTTTGAGGGCGAGTTCGACAACCAGGGCATCTATGGCTACTACAATGGCAAGAAACTTGGCGAAATCTGGGGTTATGAAACAAAGGGCATTGCACAGAGCAACGAAGAGATGAACTCATGGCTCGAGAAGAACAAGCCAAACTGGGGTACCAACTGGCAGGCTGGTGACATTATGTACAAGGACCTGAATGGTGACAATAAGGTAACTTCAGGTGCAAATACACTTAAGGATCACGGCGACCTGAAGCGCATCGGTAACTCTACACCGCGCTACCACTTCGGTATCAATCTTAACGCAGAATGGAAGGGCATCGACTTCTCTATCTTCTTCCAGGGTGTGATGAAGTGCGACTGGAATCCTGATGCAGGACAGCCCTACTTCTGGGGTGTTGTTGGTGACGAGTGGCAGAGCTGCGGATTCAAAGAGCACCTCGACTACTGGAGCGAGACCAACAAGAACGCTTACTATCCGAAACCATATCTGAATGGTAGCACACAGAAGAACCAGCAAAGACAGACTCGCTACTTGCAGAGCGCTGCCTACATGCGTTGCAAGAATATTCAGCTTGGCTACACTCTTCCGAAGGCTATCACAGAGAAGGCAAGCATAAGCCGTGTACGCGCTTACTTATCTTGCGACAACCTCTTCACAGTGACAGGCCTCTCAAAGATATTCGACCCAGAGGCTCTGAATGGTGGTTGGGGTTCTGGTAAACTCTATCCGTTGCAGCGCACAATAGCTGTCGGACTGAACGTTACATTCTAAAGCTATCACCTTAAAAAATAGACAATATGAAATTTATAAATATTAAAAACCTGCTATTGGGCGCTGCTGTAACAACAGCAACCTTTGGCCTCACCTCATGCAACGACTTGCTCGACATGAAGCCAATCAACCAAATTACACCAGAGGCCTACTATCAGAATGCCGAACAGTTGGCAGCATATCTGAACAACTATTACGATAGTTATCTGGAGATGCCTTTCTCAGGCTCTATGT
>ERZ773202.1797-NODE-1797-length-12688-cov-3.610860_pt1 | contig 12688 bp, 9 predicted proteins | sample MGYA00580998_ERZ773202 | MGnify/ENA primary metagenome ERZ773202 (study PRJEB29015, sample SAMEA2737803) | human gut metagenome | biome: human gut; feature: human-associated habitat; material: faeces | place: China | collected 2012 ...
TGGAGAATAGAACAGGTTTACATTATCAATGTATTTGCAGATATCCGGGAAACCGTTGGTATATAATACACTTAACGGTGCGTCACAGCCATCTACGGTACCCTGCTGCAGAGCGGTTAAAAGCTCGCCCCATGCCATCGGGGTTGCATTTACACCCAGCGCCTTATAAGCAGACAGGTAGATCTTTGTCTCCATGCAGCGGATCTTCAGTCCATTCAAATCGGACGGTGCTTTGATTTCTTTGTCCTTTGTACACAACTGACGGAATCCGCCCTCAGAAAATGCAAGGCATGTAACGCCTGTTCCGTCCATATTGTCGATCAGGGACTGACCGAAATCGCCGTCTACGATCTCACGTGCCTGTGCCAGATCGCTAAAAATGAACGGAAGATCCAGTGCGCCGTTTGCCGGTACATAAGAAGAAACATATGCATTTGTCATGACTGCCATGTCGCATGTTCCGGTCTGCATGCCTTCCCACATCTCCGGCTCGGAACCAAGCTGACTGCTCGCATACAGGTTGACTGCAATTCTACCCTCGGATTTCTCTTCCACGATCTCTTTGAACTTGGTTGCAGTAAAGTGATACGGATCATCCGCGTTTGCTGCGGTCGTATAACCGATGCTGAGTGTTGTCTCGGCATTCGGGTTAGCGGTGTTCTCGACTGCCGCCTGTGTTCCTGCCGCCGCTGCCTGTGTGGTGCCACCTGCCTGTCCGCCGCCGCACGCTGTCATGCTGAACGCTGTCACTGCTGCTAATGCCCCTGCCAATACTCTGTCTTTCCTCATAATGTAAAATCCTCCTTCTAAAAAATGTGCATTTATATAAATTTATCTGCATACAATTTCTTCCGGTACCTTCTGAACCATGTCCCGTATCTGTGCTTCCGCAATCCCACAGGTCAGCATCACGGCGATAAACCGTTTCAATTCCGAAACGGGTGTCGGTGCCCCTTTCTGCCCGCGGTCTGTTGCCAGATATACGTGTCCGCTTCCGACGGTCCGAATCGTCTCTGCCATCTCTTCCGGCATCACACTTTTCTGTGCCAGATTGAACCAGTTCTTCTCAATCACAACCCCCAGCTTCGCCAGTTCCGCCTGATCGTCTCTTCCTATCCTCGTCCTTGGAAACTCTGGATGTGTCAAAATCATATTGACCCCCCGTTTCCGTCCTTCCCTGCATAAAATCAGGGATTCCTCCGGGCTGATATGTCCTGTTGCCAGAAATGCGTCTTTTTCCTTGATAGCATCCATGATGTCGTAGACGCATTCTTTTAATGTTCCATCCTGTTCCAGAATGGTAATACCCCTGCGGTCGAAGAAATCTCCCTCCATGTTTCCGAATACTAGGCTGTTTTTCGCATCCCGGGTCGGCATCCATACAATTTTCGCCCCCGCCCGCAATGCATTTTTCACCGCGTATACATTCAAGCCGCCCGCCGGGCAGTTGAGGCAGAGCCCGCCATACGCTTTCGCCTTACAGCCGCTGTAACGGTTGATCAGTTCTGCCCGCAAAGCCGTTGATTCATAATGACTTTTCAGCATCACTCCCGCCATTCCTGCCGCGTCTGCCTCCCGGATCAACTGGAATCCATCCAATTCTCTCGGAAAAACAGAGGGCGATGAATGTACATGTAAATCGTACGCACCTTTCAGAAGCTCTTCCGCTTTTTTATTTGCGTCAAGTTCAGTCATAATTCTTCTGTCTACACCCTTTCCGTTTGATAGACTCTTTGAAAGTATTCCGCGGTTTTCTTTCTTTATCCCCATTCTAACACCGGGCATTTGTCTCTGTAAAACAAGTATTCACAGAGTTGTCACAATACCCAGCTTGTTTTCTGCCCTTTCCTTCTGTTTTTGCATTTGTTTCTGTTAATTTTTAAAGCTGTCACTTTTTATACGGGCAGGTTTCTTCCCCTCGCAAATTTCCCTCCGTCCCTTGAATCTACAAGAAAAATACAGTATAATGAAAGTTAAACACGGTCTGCACACTGCAGGGCAGTCCGCATGAGAAAGTTTATTTTGCAAAATAAGGAGTTTACTGAGATGAATTTAACCACTGTAAGAGAAATTTACCGTTCCAGAGAGACGTATCTGGACAAAGAAGTTCAGATCGGCGGCTGGGTACGAAGCGTGCGCGGTTCCAAGAACTTTGGCTTCATCGTTGTGAGCGATGGCAGCTACTTTGAGACGCTTCAGGTTGTTTACCATGATACAATACCGAACTTTGCAGAGATCTCCAAGTTAAACGTAGGCGCATCCATTATCGTAAAAGGTACCCTGGTTGCGACCCCGGAGGCAAAGCAGCCGTTCGAGATTCAGGCGACCGAGGTAGCCGTTGAGGGACCGTCCGCTTCGGATTATCCGCTTCAGAAGAAACGCCACAGCCTTGAGTATCTGCGTACCATCTCCCACCTGCGTCCGAGAACCAACACCTTCCAGGCTGTGTTCCGTGTACGTTCCCTGGCAGCTTACGCGATCCATCAGTATTTCCAGGAGCGCGATTTCGTGTATGTCCACACTCCACTGATTACCGCAAGTGACTGCGAGGGCGCCGGTGAGATGTTCCAGGTTACCACGATGGATCTGAACAATGTTCCGAAAAAGGATGACGGCACGGTTGACTACTCCCAGGATTTCTTCGGAAAACCGACCAACTTAACCGTCAGCGGTCAGTTAAACGGCGAGACCTACGCGATGGCATTCCGCAATATCTACACCTTCGGACCTACCTTCCGCGCAGAGAACTCCAACACGACCCGTCATGCAGCTGAGTTCTGGATGATCGAGCCGGAGATGGCATTTGCGGATCTGAACGACAACATGGAAGTTGCCGAGGATATGTTAAAATATGTCATCCGCTACATCTTAGAGCACGCACCGGAAGAGATGAATTTCTTCAACCAGTTCATCGACAAGGGACTCCTTGACCGCTTAAACCACGTATTAAATTCCGAGTTCGGTCATGTAACCTACACCGAGGCTGTCCGCATCCTCGAAGAGCACAACGACGAATTCGACTACAAGGTATTCTGGGGCTGTGACTTACAGACCGAGCATGAGCGCTACTTAACCGAGAAGATCTTCCAGAAACCGGTCTTCGTTACCGATTATCCGAAGGAGATCAAGGCATTCTACATGAAGATGAACGAGGACGGCAAGACCGTTGCAGCGATGGACTGTCTCGTACCGGGCATCGGCGAGATCATCGGCGGCAGCCAGAGAGAGGACAACTTAGAGAAGTTAGAGGCGCGTATGGACGAGCTTGGACTCAAAAAGGAGGACTACGGTTTCTATCTGGATCTGCGTAAATACGGTTCCGCAAGACACTCCGGATTTGGTCTTGGATTCGAGCGCTGCGTGATGTACTTAACCGGCGTTTCCAACATCCGTGATGTCATCCCGTTCCCGAGAACCGTAAACAACTGTGAACTGTAAACAATAAGCAACTATGGGGCTGTCGCAAATACTGGAATCTGCTTTCTGCTATTTGCAGCAGTCCCTTTTCTATTATTATTTTAATATGTACATACGGAGTGACAGACTCCTGAAAGGGGGAGAGAATGTGAAATTTATCCATACCGGCGATATCCACTGGGGCATGTCCCCGGACAGCGACAAGCCTTGGAGCCGGGAGCGCAGCCGCGATATCCGCGATACGTTTACCGCCATCATCGCCAAGGCAAAGGAGCTGCGCGTGGACTGCCTGTTCATCGCGGGGGATCTGTTCCACCGCCAGCCGCTGCTGCGCGACCTGAAAGAGGTCAATTACCTGTTTTCCACGATCCCGCAGACACAGGTTATCATCATCGCGGGCAATCACGACCGGATCCGCAAAAATTCAGCCGTTTTAAGCTTTTCCTGGGCTTCCAACGTGACGTTTCTGGAAAGTGAGGATGTCTCATCCGTCTATTTTGAGGATATCAACACCGAGGTGACCGGCTTTTCTTACTATACTGCGGAGATCCCGGAGCCGCGCCTCGATGCTCTTGAAGCGCCGGAGGATGGAAAAATCCACATTCTGCTGGGGCACGGCGGCGACGCGAACCACGTCCCGATCGACCGGGCGGCGCTGGCTTCCTCCGGATTTTCATATATCGCACTGGGGCACATCCACAGGCCAGAGATCCTACTGGACAAAAAGATGGCATACTGTGGTTCCCCGGAGCCGCTTGATAAGACCGAGACCGGCAGGCACGGCATCCTTTACGGCGAGATCGACCCGGAAAGCGGTCAGGTAACGACACTGGACTTTATTCCGATGGCGAAGCTCCGCTACATCCCGCTCATCGTCCGCGTCACGCCGGATACGACCAACACGGAGCTGTACTTAAAAATCGCCCATGAGATCGAACAGCGCGGCAATGACAATATTTTCCGCTTCAAGGTGCAGGGCATGCGCGATCCCGATATTTCCTTCGATCTGGACGCCTTAAAGCTGCGTTTCCGCATCGCGGATATCATCGATGAGACGGAACCGCAATACGATTTTTCCGCCCTGTTTGCCGAGCATCCAAGCGATATGATCGGCTTTTACATCCAGGCACTGAAAAAACCGGACATGAGTCCGGTGGAGAAAAAGGCGCTGTTTTACGGCATCCACGCCCTGCTTCTCACCACCGATGAAAGGAGTTAGCTTCCATGCGTTTTCTTGATCTTTATATCAGTGGGTTTGGAAAATTTCATGACACAGCCGTCTCCTTTGAGGACGGGTTAAACGTCATTTACGGTAAAAATGAAGCTGGCAAATCCACGATCCACACCTTTATCCGCGGCATGCTCTTCGGCATCGAGCGTCAGAGGGGGCGCGCCGCCAGAAACGACATCTACAGCAAATATGAGCCGTGGGAAAACAGCGGCACCTACGAGGGGCAGCTCCGGCTTGAATCTGACGACGGCACCATTTACCGGATCGAGCGCTCGTTCCAGAAAAATAAGAAGGAATTTACCGTCATCAACGAGACGACCGGACGCGAGGAACCGGACGGCCGCGCCGTTTTGCAGGAAATTTTGGGCGGCATGAGTGAAACCATGTACAACAACACCATCAGCATCAGCCAGTTAAAGAGTGCGACCGATGAAGGCATGGTTTCAGAACTGAAAAACTATATTGCTAACATGAATACCTCTGGCAATATGGCGCTCAATATCACTAAGGCAACCGCCTATCTGAAAAATCAGCGCAAACAATTTGAATCCCAGTTAAGCCCGGAGGCTTCGGTCAACTATACCTCCCTTCTTAGCGAGATCCGCGCGCTGGAACGCGAGCTTTCTTCGCCAAAATATGAGAATCAGTTACAGGAATACTCAAAGCTGCGTGACTCGGTTCGAAATGAACTGGAACATCAGAAAATAGAAAAAGAAGATTTATCCGACCGGCTGCAGAAGAGCCGTCAGGTACTGGATGAGTTTTCCTTTACGGACGAGGCGTCCATCGAGGCGTACCGCAGTCAGGCTGAAACACTCTACCAGGACTATCAGCATGCACAGGCGTCTTCCTCCAGCAAGGGATCCCGGTTTTTCCAGGTGTTTTTCTTTGTCGCAGCAGCAATTTGCGCTATCTGCGCGGCATACTGCGGATATCTGGCGTTCTTCCCGCTTCCGTCCCCATGGCTGGGAGCTGGTCCCACCGCCCTCATCTTTGGAGGCGCCGCCCTTGTGCTTCTCATGCTGGGAATCTGCGTCACACGGCACCGGAGCCGCCGCAGGCAGGAGGCGGAGAAAAGTGCCTCTGTTTTATCGGAGATTTTGCGCCGCCACCTGGGCGAATCCGAGATTTCGGATGAATCCATGAAGCTTTTATCCCAGCGGTTGGACCGCTTCATCACGCTCTGCCACGCCGTTACAAACTCGGAGGATTCACTGGTAAAACGTTCCGAACAGATCTCGGCGCTGATGGCAAAGCAGAATGACTGCAGCCTTGTCATCGAGGAACAACAGCGCGTCCAGTGGGAGTTAGAGAAAAAGCTGGAGCACCTATCCGCCTGCAAAGATCGGGCAGCGGCGCTCAAACACATTTTAAATGAAAATGAGCGCATCCATCAGGAGATCGCCTCCGTGGATCTGGCGCTTGATACCTTAAAAGAGCTTTCCACCACCATCCGGGATTCTTTCGGCCTGTACTTAAATAAGACTGCGTCCGACCTGATCGCCGGAATTACCGGCGGAATTTATTCCAGCATCAGCATCGATGAGAACTTGAATGCGTTTTTAAATACCCGCCGGAAGCTGATCCCGCTTGAACAGGTCAGCAGCGGCACCGCCGACCAGATCTATCTGGCGCTGCGCCTCGCCGCCGCCCACTTTATCCAGGGCGATGCAGACCGGCTGCCGCTCATCTTTGACGACAGCTTCGTCCTCTACGACGACGAGCGCCTGAGAACCGTCCTCAAATGGCTGCCAACCGCCTATTCCGGGCAGATTCTTGTATTTACTTGTCATGAGAGGGAGATGCGGGTGCTGAAGGAAGAAGGAGCTGCGGTGCATGAAGTGCGGTTGTAGGACTCTTTTCGTACATAACCGTGACATTGCCTGTTTCCTATGACATTAAAAAGAACGCCATTTTCTGACATGTATTGGTCCGGAAATGACGTTCTTTTTGTTTCTATTTTAAAGGTCTATTTTTAGTCCCGTATTCCCGCCCGATACTTCGCCAGCAGCTTATTGATACGTCCAGTCGGATTTAACAGCTCGCTTAAGGAGGCATCGTGGTTCAGGTTATCGATGATGAGCGCGATGTATTTGCTCATATCGACGCTGATATAGTACGGTCTGGAGAGAAGCTCCGGTGTCTGGTATACCAGGTTGGTGGTCAGGACGCGGTCGATCAGACCGTTCTCATAGTACTCGTCAAACTTCTGCAGTCCGTTGGTAAACAGACCGAAGGTCGCGCATACGAATACCTTTCTCGCCTTGCGGCTCTTTAATTCCTTCGCTACATCTAACATGCTCTCGCCAGAGGAGATCATATCATCGATGATCAGGACATCCTTGCCCTCTACGCTGGATCCCAAGAACTCATGGGCAACGATCGGGTTGCGTCCGTTGACGATCCTGGTGTAATCGCGGCGTTTGTAGAACATACCCATGTCAAGTCCCAGCACGTTGGAGAAGAAGACAGCGCGGGACATACCGCCCTCATCCGGGCTGATGACCATCATGTGATCGCTATCGATCTCCAGCTCTTTCTCATTTTTCAGCAGATATTTGATAAACTGGTAAATCGGCTGAACGGTCTCAAAACCCTTGAGCGGAATCGCGTTCTGGACACGCGGATCGTGTGCGTCAAAGGTAATGATATTCTCAACGCCCATATCTACCAGCTCCTCCAGTGCCAGCGCGCAGTCTAAGGACTCACGGCCGGAGCGCTTATGCTGGCGGCTCTCATACAGGAACGGCATGATTACGTTGATACGGCGTGCCTTTCCGCCTGCTGCCGCAATGACACGTTTCAGATCCTGATAATGATCATCCGGGGACATATGGTTTACCATGCCGCACAGAGAATATGTCTGGCTGTAGTTGCAGACATCCACGATCAGATACAGATCATCGCCGCGCACCGACGCCTTGATCTCGCCCTTTGCCTCGCCGGAACCAAATCTCGGTGTGTTTGCCCCGATGATGTAGGAGTCTCTCTGATAACCTGAAAATGCGATCGACGTCTTGTGCTCGCTTTCGCGCTCATTTCTCCAGTCCACCAGATATTTGTCTACCTTGCCTACCAGTTCCTCACATCCCTTTAATGGAATCAGTCCCAGCGGACCTACCGGTATCGTCTCAATGATTTTCTCTTCGTACAGCATTTTCCATTTTCCTCCAGCCTGTTTACTCTCTGTTAATTCGTTTTTTTGCATATGTTAGCGCATTCTAACGTCTCTTTTATATCATTATGTCCCTTATAAGTCAACCCATTACCGGTTTTCCAGCTTTTTTCGTATCCGGATATCCTCGCCGTAGAGCGGAATGATCTGATACTGGCTTATGATCCGTGACATGACGCGGTCGGTAAACTCGTCGCGCATCTCATTGACCGGCAGATTGGTGGAAATGATCGTGCCTTTCTTCCGGTTTAAGCGCTCGTTGACCACATAGAAGAGCTGGGAAGTCGTAAACGTATTCACCAGTTCCGTCCCCAGATCGTCGATGATCAGCAGATCGCACTCTAATAAATACTGGGAGCGGTCGCGATCCTCATCGGTCGCATCATTTGCGAAGCGGTCCCTTGAAAATATCTCATACATCTCCACCGCTGGGAGATACACGACGCTGAAACAACGCTCAATCAGCTCTTTCGCGATGCAGTTGCTTAAAAACGTCTTTCCGAGCCCCGTTTTTCCGGTAAATAAGATATTTCCCTTTTCTTCTTTAAATCCGTCCACATAGCGGTGGCAGAACGCCGTCACCTGCTCCATATACGCGCGGGCAGTCTTGCCGCTACGCGGATCGATCTTCGTGTCATCAAAATAATCATAGGAAAAATGAGAAAAATTCTCCCGCTCCAGCACTTCCCGGATATTCGACTGGGCGTATAACAGATCGATCTCCCGCTGACGGAAACAGTGGCATTTTATGCCGTCTTTGTACCCGGTATCCTTACAGTCCGGACAATTATACTGCATCTCCAGATAGTCCGCCGGATAGCCGTAGGCGCTCATCAGCACCTGACGCTGCTCTTTCAGGTCTGCGATTGTCCCTCGCAAACGTTTCACCGCGTCCGCATCGCCCGCCAGAAGCTCTTTCGCGCTCTTGACCGCCGCGGCGGCGATCGCATCGTTCATCTCCCGGACCGCCGGTATTTTCTCATAGACCTCGTCAACCCGCGCGTCCAGCTCATGTTTCTTCTGAAGCTGTGTCCGGTTATAAACACGCATGATCGATTCATACTGCGAATTACTGAGTGCCATCGTCCCCTCCTGTCTTCTGCGCTCCGTTTATCATGCTCCATACCATCTCGTCGTAATCATATCCGTGTTCCTCTAGATTGTGGAACCGGTTGGAAGAACGGCTGCTGCCTGCAGACGCCTGCCGGCGCTTCGCCCCGCCTTCTTCCTTCCGTTTTTTATCTAGCTCTGACACATCCCGGAAGCTCTTGACGCCGGCATTTTTCCAATCCCGCAGGATCTTGTCTGCATAGTCAAACGACGGTTTATGTATCTGCCGGATCGTGCGGCTGCACGCCTCGACGATCAGCTCGCGCGTGAAACCGTACTCCCAGAACCATTTTTCGATAAATTCACTCTCGACCTCCGCCGGACTCCGGTCCGAAAGCCCCATCGCCCGCATAACCGCGAATGAACCCTTCGTGTAGCCCCTGCCGCTCGCTTTCGCCTGTTCCACATCCTTGATGCCGCGCTTATGCCAGCCGAGCGCCACCTTTTCCATATAGCGCAGGCTGGTGTGGTGGTTCTGCACGCAGTACTCAATCAGGTATTCCAGCAATTCCCCGGAAAATCCCAGATTCGAATAGAGATTTCCAAGAATCTGGCAGTCCGTCGGTGTGAGCAGCTTGTTTAAATACTGCTGGGCAATATAGATGAGCTGCTTAAACGACTCATCCGAGGTCAGGCGTGACATATCGCAGGCTGCGGCTTCCCGCGCGGCAGTTTTTGCAGATGGCGCAAAGGAACCAGCGCCTGCCAGGGATTCCGTTGAAGCAAAAACCGGTGAAATTTGCTGTCCCGGCGTCTCCTGAAACGATCGCTGTGCCTCTTCACCGACTTCCGTTCCCAGCACCCCGGCTCTCTGCCAGTATGCCAGCGCGCGCTGCACGTCCGCCTCCGTGTGGTTGAGCGCGTCCGCGATCTGTCCGATCGAGACTTCCTCCTGCTGGTGGCGGAGCAGGTACAGATATACCTTCACATATTCTCCACTGGCTCCCGCCATATATGTATCAATAAATACGTCCGGAACCGGCGTCGCGCCCACCGCCAGCCGGTTTTTGAATCCTATTCCCATCGTCTAACTTCCCTCTTAGCCATTCTGTGTCCTCACATTTCCTGTTACCATTTATCTATCAGCAGCCTGCGGCTGTGTAAACCATTCAAACTGCTGTATTTTACTTTTATTTTGAAATATTCTCTATTTGTTCCATCCAAATCTTCCTGTTTTCTTACTTTTCCACCGTTTTGATTTTGTTTCCGGACTTTTCCACAATTTTGCTCCGGACAAGACAGTTTTCATCCATTTATCACAGGTTCACTGCGTCTGTTCCTATCATAACATACCTTTTTTTAAAAAGAAATACTCCTAATTATGGTTCGCGGCCGACACTTTTAGACCAATTTTTCCACTATTTTGATTGTGGATAATGTGGATAATGTGGAAAAAGCCTTCAAAAATCCTCAAAAAACAACCCTTCATCCGACAAAATCCTTATTTTATCAACATTTTCGGCATTTCCCCATTTCCGCATTTAGGCGCAAAAAATCCACATAGTTCCTTTACATAATATGTTGAAAACTATGTGGATAATGTGGATAACTATATGTACACTCGGAGTGCATCTATTTCGCAAGGAGGTTTTCCCCTACATTTACAACGTCTCCGGCGCCCATGGTTATCAGCAGGTCACCCTGTGCACAATGTTCCATGACAAATTTTTCTATTTCATCGAACGTCGGCAGATACCAGGCTTCTTTTCCTTTTTCTTTTAGAAGTTTCACGATATCCTCTGAGCTGATGCCGAGCGTGTCCGTCTCGCGCGCCGCGTAGATATCCGCCAGAATGACTTTATCTGCCAGTGAGAGCGCCTCGGCAAACTGCGGCAGAAATGCCTTCGTCCGCGTGTAGGTGTGCGGCTGGAAAATACACCAGAGTGTCTTGTGTGGATAGTTCTGCGCCGTCTTTAAGGTAGCCTCGATCTCATGCGGATGATGCGCATAGTCGTCGATGATGGTAAATCCATTTACCTCACCCTTCTTTTCGAACCGGCGGTTGGTTCCGGTAAAATGTGCCAGTCCCACGCGGATGGCGTCCATGGAGATGCCATTTTCCAGGGAAACTGCAATAGCTGCCAGCGCATTATATACATTGTGCTCACCTGCCACACCGAGCGTCAGGCGCTCTTTCTTCTCGCCGCCGATATAAAGGTCGAAGGACGGATGCGCGTAAGCGTCATACTGGATATCACCAGCGCTGTAATCGTTGCCGCGGCTGTGACCAAAAGTAATAACCTTGCCTTTTGCCGCTTCTATGATCTCCTGATAGTTCTCGATATCGCCGTTGATAACAACCGCGCCCTGAGCCGGTACGCGCTCGGCAAACAGCTTGAAGGAGCGGCGGATATCCGCCAGATCCTTGAAGAAATCGAGATGGTCTTCTTCTATATTAAGAATGACCGCCATCGTCGGGTAGAAGGATAGGAAGCTGTTGGTATACTCACACGCCTCCGTCACGAAAAATTCCGGTCCGCCGACGCGGATGTTGCCGCCGATCGCCGGAAGGATGCCGCCGACCGAGATCGTCGGGTCATTTTTCGCCTGCAAGAAAATCTCCGTCACCATTGAAGTGGTTGTCGTTTTGCCGTGTGTTCCGGCAATCGCGATCGCATTTTTATAGTTCCGCATCATCTCGCCCAAGAGTTCCGCACGGGTCAGCATCGGGATGCCGCGCCGTTTTACTTCCTGAAATTCCGGGTTATCCGGGTGAATCGCCGCCGTGTAGACTACCACATCGATGCCATCCTGGATATTCTCCGCTTTCTGTCCGATATATACCTTCGCGCCGCGCGCCTCCAGGTTATCGGTCAGCTCCGAACGGTGTGCGTCCGAGCCGGACACAGTGAATCCCTCGTCCATCAAAATCTCTGCCAGTCCGCTCATGCTGATACCGCCGATTCCGATGAAATGGACGGATTCTGGTTTATTAAAATCAATCTGATATACATTCTCACTCATATTTGTGCATTCCTTCCCCGCCGCAGGCGGTTTTTGTTTTCGCAGACGCCATAGAAAAACGATATGGAACCGCGAGGCATTGTGTTTTCACGTCCTTTTAATTTAACTTCTTTTACATGAAATTGTCAATATAAGGCAAAAAAAAATAAAAGATACACGCCAGCCATCGCACTGCGATCCGTCTGTAACATGCATCTTTTATATCATTTAAGTTATGTCTTTTTCTTAGCGTCCCGTTGCCAGACACTTGCCGAACAGCATGGTTTTATAACGGTTTAACGCCGCCAGAAGAATGCTTCCCAGCACGCCGATTGCCAGCACCTCGCCGATCCCGACGGTCAACATCATGAACGGAATCAGATCCTCAGAGCCGTATGCAAAGCGGAGCACCCACGGAACGATGATCGTGTTTGCCAGGATCGGCGGTACACATACTAAAACCTTGCTTCTGCGAAGCGCATAGGAACCGACGGCACCGATCAGGGTTGCCAGGCTGCCAAATACGATGTCCAGTCCGGCTGCACCGCAGAACAGGTTAGATAAAAAGCATCCGACAAAGAGTCCCGGAATCGCTGCCGGGGTAAAGAACGGCAGGATGCAGAGTGCTTCCGAAATACGGAACTGCACTGGTCCGAAGCTGATCGGCTGGAATGCCATCGTCAGCGCTACGTAGATGGCCGCGATCGCCGCGCCATACGCCAGAAAATACGTGTTTTTCAGGTTGTTTTCTTTCATCTTCAATTCTCCTTTAGTTTTGTTTTACGAGTGGAAGGTCACGAACACTCGATTCA
>ERZ773202.1808-NODE-1808-length-12622-cov-9.643670_pt1 | contig 12622 bp, 8 predicted proteins | sample MGYA00580998_ERZ773202 | MGnify/ENA primary metagenome ERZ773202 (study PRJEB29015, sample SAMEA2737803) | human gut metagenome | biome: human gut; feature: human-associated habitat; material: faeces | place: China | collected 2012 ...
TCAGATGCAGTTAAGTTCTACCACAAAGGACGGACAGACGTACGACTTTTGGAAACTAAGCAAGGTCAATTACGGAGATTATATTTTCTTTGGAAAAGGCTCTTCTTTCCATCTGGAAAAAAATGAACGTGCACCGGAATTTGCCTTTAGCATTAAGGGCGAAGGATATCGCCTCAGAATAGAACAGTCAGGATATCAAAATCCAAATGATCCTAAACTATATGATGTTGGCACAAAGTGCAAAATGGATTTTTCTAAAGACAGTGTAGCTTATACCAATACAGATACTCAAAAAACCACAGTATCATATATTTTCACATACGATGAAGGCGGTTACAAATTCGCACCAGTAGCCAGCAGTACCATTGTTATCGATGTCCCACCGAATCAAACGATAACGGTTTCAAAACAGGATACCGGATTTGCAATTACCGGCGATGGAGAAGTACTTGTACAGGCAATTCCAACTGCTGCACAAAAAGAGCAGGATGCATTCGATGGCAGCTATGAAGAATACCTCGACTGGTTTGGAAGTTATTTTATCAACTTTGTTCGATCGAAAGATGTTCTGCTGCAATTCAATACTGAAAAGGAATGCAGTGAACTGGTATATGACTTTGACGGCGACGGTGTGTTTGACGATGCTCCTATGCTCGGCGATGCAGACGGAAATGGAAAGCCGTATGAGCCAAATGACATTTACTGGACTGCACTGCATATTGCTAAGAAGGCAGTTATAGGTCACGGTTCAAGAAGATATTACCAAGGCAATGTTCCCAATATTGAAGCTGACACAGACAACAACGGTAAAATTGATACAAACGACTTGTTCGACATTGTGTACGAGTGTGCTCTGCGTGGAGCAGGGTTGAAGTAACCATTCACCCAGCGAAACTGGTGGAGGGATTCGACTGAAACCTTTCACTTTCATTTCAGATTTCCAGTAGGATAAATCCTACACAACTTTTTTCAATTCAAGAGGGAGGAATTTTTATGAAAAAACAATTTGCAGCATTACTGGCACTGTCTACCGCAGCAGCCTGCGTTCTGAGCTATCAGCCGGTACAGGCTGGTGCAGAAAGCGTTCTGGGCAGCATGACACAGGAAAACCTGACCGACATCACCAACGAACAGAAAGATGCGTTCTATCAGTCATCTCTGGGGGAAATAGAGCCGTCGGCAGAACCCAGCGAACTGGAACAGGCTGCCACTGCAAACGGCATGTACAAGGACACATTCTCGTTCACGAACCACTCCTGCAACCTGTCGGAGGACGACTTCAACCAGAAGGTATTCGAACCGATCTGGAACAGCATGACCAACATTGAACGACTCGCCTATCTCAACAAGAGCAGTGCATACCGGAACGCCTGCCAAGGCGGCCAGTGCTTCGGCATGGCAGCCCTGTCCATTCTGGTACACAACGGTGAACTGTCCCCCAGCGACATTCAGGCAGGTGCAGAAACCCTGCATGACATCACGCTGACGGACGAAGTAGAACAGCTGATCACCTACTATGACATGCTGCTGGAATATCAGGCAGTTTCCAACGTGGTCATGTATGCTCCGACACTGCTGACACAGGACGAACGCGTAGACAACCTGCTGAACTGTGCAGAACGCTGCAAGGAAAAGGGCACTTACTTCATGGTTGCCATTCGGGCCGGCGGTACGCACATGATCGTAGGCATGGACAAGGTTTCCGGCAGCTGGACATTTGACGGCGTGAACTACGACACCTGCATTGTTGCCTACGACAGCAACTTCTACAACAAGACCACCAAGGAATCGCTGTTCAACGACAACGCCTGCATCTATGTCAACTCCAAGACCAAGCAGTTCTGCATTCCGGCATACGGGTTCACTTCAGAAAAGGGTGAATCTGTACTGTATGCTTCCGATGACGATTCCGTATTGACCTATCGTGCACCGCTGAACGGCACCACAGAGATCAACACCGATGCTTCCAATATCGTAAATCTGCATTCTTACCGCGGCATCACACCGGAGGACGTATCGGTCACTGCCACCGATGCAGACGGCAGCACCCACGACTTTTTGAGCGAATGCAAGCTGCGGTCCTCGGATTCCAACTACTACGGCACCGGCTCTGCATTCCATCTGGAAAAGACCAAGCGTTCCAACGGCTTTGACTTCTACCTCAAGGGCAAGGGCTACCGCGTAGAAGTATCGCAGTATCCGCAGGGCGGCTCCATGAGCAGCCCCTACGACAAAAGAACGTATGACGTGGGAACCAAGTGCAAGGTGGACATCATTGGCGACAGCATTTCCTACACCAATACCGACACCGCAAGCCTGCCGCTTGAGTTCAGCATGGCTTATGACGAGGGCAACTACAACTTCTCTCCGCTGAACGCCGCCAAGGTTACCTTTGACGTAGCACCGAATCAGACGATCACCATTACCAAGAAGGACACAGGCTTCGCACTCACCACCAACATGGAAACGGTTGTTACCATTAATCCGGAGTACAACGATGATGCGATCAACGCATTCGAGGGCAGCGAACACGACTTTGTACAGTATGTCACAGCTTACTACCTGCGGTTTGTCATGGAGAGCAACGCCATGGTCAACTACAACATGGAAAAGAAGTGCAGTGAACTGTCATTCGACTTCAACAATGACGGTGTGTACGACGAGTCCCCCATTGCCGGCGATGCAGACTGCAACGGTGTTCCCTATGAGATCAACGACATCTACTGGACCATGCAGCAGATTGCCGAATCTGGTGCATACGGTGCCGGCAGCACCTACTTCCCCACCACAGCCGGCGACATTGACGGCAACGGCAAGGTAGACACCAACGACCTGTTCGATATCACCTATGAGTGTGCTCTGCGTGGGGCAGGACTGAAGAAGTAACTGGTACTTACACTAAGGAAACGCTGAATAAAGCCCGCCTGACGGCTTTGTACGCAATCTGCTTGCAGATTTTCCGTCATATTGCCCAGAAATCCCTTGCCATACGGCAGTATGCCTGCGGAATTTCTATGCAATCTGCCGAAAAATCTGACTACGCATCTTACGCACAAGCTTTATTCAGTGTTTCCCTAAGAATGATATGGAGGAAGAAAAATGAAATTGTGGAAAAAAGGGTTGGTGGCATTGACTGCTGGCTTGCTTTGTCTGGGCAGTGTGGGACTGTCTGGGGTGGGATTGCCGGCGAGTGCAGATGTGCCATATTTTTACGACGGTACTTATGGAGATTTGTACTATGACGTGATCGATGCAGTCGAAATTCGAATTACTGGTTGTGAAAAAGAAGTTACGGCTGTAGAGATTCCAGCGAAGATCGCTGGAAAACCGGTGACGAGTGTTGGAAGAAGTGCTTTTTCTGGCTGTAACAGTCTGGCTGCGGTCACGATACCGGACAGCGTGACGAGAATTGGCTTAGATGCCTTTTATAAGTGCAGCAGTCTGACCACGATCACGATGCCGGACAGTGTGACGATTCTTGGAGCAGACGCTTTTTCTTTCTGTACCAGTCTGACCGAAGTCACGATGCCGAACAGCTTGACAAGTATTGGCAGTAATGTCTTTTCCGGCTGTAGCAGACTGACTGAAATCGAGATACCAGACAGCGTGACCAGCATAGGAGAGAGTGCTTTTTCCGACTGTAAAAAGCTGACCTCGATCACGATACCGGACAGCGTGACAAGCATTGAAAAATCTGCCTTTTCCGGCTGCAACAACCTCACTATTTATGGTTACGCCCGCTCTTACGCCCAGAAATACGCAGCCGAAAACAACATCAGATTTGCTCTGATCGGCGGATTGCCTAGGGGTGACGTAGACGGCAGCGGCGGCATTGACTCCACCGACATCTTTTACACCATGCTCTACATCGCCAACGTTGCCGTAGGCAATGACGGCGGGCTGACGGATGAACAGATCGCTGCCGCCGATGTAGACGGCAATGGCACAGTGGATTCCACCGACAGCTTCTATATCATGTACTACGTGGCTCTCCACGGAGCAGGTATCCACCAGACGTGGGAGGAAATTCTCGCGAAGTAGTCCCTCAAAATTTCCAAAACCAATTTTATTCCTATAGAAAATCCGAAAGGCGTTCTGTATTTGTAACAGAACGCCTTTTTGGCAAATTCCACGCAGCGTAGGTTGTCAAACGGCAGAAACTCTGGTATACTGGATACAGTTGATCAACGATAACAATCCCAAAGGAGGAAGCGTTTATGAATCCCTATGTGACTGGACAAACCGTTCAAATGCTGCGGGAAAAGCGGGGTATTACCCAGAAGCAGCTTGCCGAGCAGCTGTTTATCAGCGACAAGACCGTTTCCAAGTGGGAAACCGGAAAAGGACTGCCGGACATCACCCTGCTGGAACCGCTGGCAAAGGCGTTGCATGTGTCGGTGCCGGAACTGATTTCCGGCACCGCGGTGACCAACCGGAACCGCACCGCCAACATGCTGAAAACCCAGTGGTATGTGTGTCCGCTGTGCGGGAATGTCATCTCTGCCGCCGGCGAGGGGGCATTTCACTGCTGCGGTATCGCTCTGCCGCCGCTGGTGCCGGAAGAACCGGACGAATCCCATACCATTTCCGTGGAATGCATGGACGGGGAATATTTCGTCCGCATGGAACACCCCATGACCAAATCCCACTATCTGTCGTTTTTCGCCGCTGTGACTTCGGAACGGGTGACGCTGGTGAAACTCTATCCCGAACAGGAACCGGAAACTCGTTTGCCGGCAAGAGGACGCGGCTGGCTGTATGCCTGCTGTAACCGGCACGGTTTGTTCCGGATCCCTCTGCCGAAACGGTAAAGAATCGGCAACACCGCACAAGTTTCGTGCAGTGACAGAAAAAACAGCACTTTTGCCCGCCAGTCTGCGGCTGCAAAAGTGCTGTTTCTATTTATGAAATTGAGAGCCATAAACCGGCACAAAATGTTATGCCGTCAGTCCTCGTCGCCGGAAGAGATCGGAATCGTCTTTTCAGCATCATCTGCGGAATCGTCCTGTTCCGGCTTTGCATCGTCGGCAGGTTCTTCTTCCGGCATGTGCACGGTTGTCGGCTGGTCTGCTTCGTCGTCCTCGGAATCGATAGAGCAAACACCGTCTGCACAGCAGCAGCCTGCTGCTTCGGCAGTGCTTTCGGTATCTTCTTCGTTTTCCGGTTCGTCACAGCAGGAGCACTCGTCATCATTCGTGCAGCCGCCCTCCGGCAGGTCGTCACAGTTGCATGCGGCTTCCAGTCGCTTGTCGTGTGCTTTTTTCAGTGCGTAAATAGTTGCAGCGGAAGCTGCGGCAGCTGCTGCAACCATTGCAGCGATAATCGTTCCTTTCATATCGATACCTCTTTTCTCCGACACCATGTCCTGTGCAGGCGTGTGCGAAAGTGTACACGCTGTAGTTCTTCTGCGGGTCGGCGACAGAAAACACAGACGTTTCCAGATTACAGCTTTCGTTTCGCTGTAATATTTCTACATCTATAGTATACCATATTTTCAAAGAAAATACAAGCCCCGACATGCAGATATTTGCAGATTATCCGACAAATTTTTCAGAGGTGACTAGGAAAATATCTTTAGGCAATACCGCACAAAGATTGTGCAGTGCTGCTTTATACACGCTCCAGTGCCTGCTGCAAGTCGGCGAGAATATCCTCGATATTTTCCAGACCTACAGAAATGCGGATCAGTCCGCCGTCAATGCCTGCCGCTTTCAGCTGTTCTTCGGTCAGCTGGCGGTGGGTGGCTGATGCAGGGTGCAGCACACAGGTGCGAATATCTGCCACGTGCACCTCAATGGAAGCCAGCTGCAACGCGTCCATAAAGCGGACAGCAGCTTCTCTGCCGCCCTTGATCGAGATCGAAATGACACCGCAGGTTCCGTTGGGCAGATACTTCTTTGCCATTTCGTGATAGGGGTCGTCCGGCAGGTTGGGGTAGGTGACAGAGGCGATTTTGTCAGACTGCTTCAGCATTTTTGCCACTGCCATAGCGTTTTCGCAGTACTGCTTCATACGTACCGGCAGAGTCTCCAGTCCCAGATTCAGCAGGAACGCGGAGTGTGCTGCCGGATAACAGCCGAAGTCTCGCATCAGCTGCATTCTCGCCTTGATGATATATGCCATTTTGCCGAACTCTCTGGTGTAGACTACACCGTGATAGCTTTCGTCCGGCTCTGTGAAGTCGGGGAATTTGCCGCTTTTTCCCCAGTCAAATGTGCCGCCGTCCACAATAACGCCGCCGCACTGGAGAGCGTGTCCGTCCATGTACTTGGTGGTGGAGTGGATCACAATATCTGCTCCGAATTCAATGGGACGGCAGAGGATCGGCGTGGCAAAGGTGTTGTCCACGATCAGCGGGATCTGGTGGGCATGAGCGATCTTGGCGAACTTTTCAATGTCGAATACTGTCAGTGCCGGATTGGCAATGGTTTCGCCGAAGATCAGCTTGGTGTTGGGCTTTATCGCCTGCGAAATGGTTTCCTCATCTGCCAGCGGGTCTACCCAGATGCACTCGATGCCGAACCGCTTCAGCGTTACGCCGAACAGGTTCACAGTGCCGCCGTAAATGGTGGAAACGGAAACAATGCTGTCGCCGGCACTGCACAGATTCAGCACCGACAGCAGGGAAGCTGCCTGTCCGCTGGAAGTGAGCATTGCCCCGACACCGCCCTCCAGTGCAGCGATCTTCTGTTCTACTGCATCGCAGGTGGGATTGGCGAAACGGGAGTACATCGGTTCCATGGGCATGTCAAACAGTTCCGCCACCTTTTCGGTGGAGTCGAAACGATAAGTGGTGCTTTGTACAATGGGTACTGTGCCGGGACCGCCGTTTTTCGGGGTATAGCCGGCGTGCAGGCATTTGGTTTCCAGTTTTGCATTCGGATTGCAGGGCTGCATAAAAATTCCTCCAGAGTGTCGGCAGTACACGGGCAGGATTGCCCGAAATTATGTACTGCAAGTTGTATTTTTATAATAAAAAAGATGATACTATTATAGCACATTTTATTTGTTTTGCATAGACGGAATTTTCAAATCTGAACCCATAGAAAAAATCTATGGCAGCATTGCACGGGAAAGATGCCGGATTTACTGAAATTCCGTCGAAAGCCTTCTGTAGAATTGGCAAAAATGCAAATTTTCCAAAAATCCCATTGACATTCTCTTGTAAAAATCGTATAATAAAACTATGTATTGTTGTGCGTGAAGAAGGAATCTGACCAACGGCAGATTCCCGACAAATCAGAATGTCTGGGCAACCACAGAGATTCTGCATGAAATACTCGGGGCGGTTTTTGACCAGTGCACCCAAGGTGCGGGAAAGCTGGAACCATTTTATAACACGCCCTGCTGCCTGTCCGACGGACGTGAATTGCCGGCAGGCTGTATCTATTTAAAGTTTTTCCAACTCTTGAGAAACCCAGAAAAACCACACGGCGAAAAAGGTGGCTTTTCGGGGACAGCCAGAAAATGTACGCGGCGGAGAATCCGAAGTTCTCCGCAGAGATCGCAGGAAAGCAATCCTTTTTTTGTTTTGGAAAATATTCCTCCGAACTTGTGAAAAAGCAGTTTGGGCAGGCATGGTGTGAAACCTGGGGCAGCGTTGCCCTTGTACTGTGCTGCCCTTGCACCAACGTGAATCAGGGGCGATACCGCACAAAGAGCGTCTGGCGACTTTGCACGCCATCTGCTTGCAAATTTCCCGTCATATTTCACAAAAATGCTCGTGAATACATCCAGTATTCACTCCGCTTTTTGTTTCATCTGACGAAAAATTTGACGACGCATCTGTCGCACAATCTTTGTGCGGTATTGCCCAGGGTGTCCTTTTTCCATGCAGCCCGTTTTTTCTGAAAAGGCGGTTTGCAGAACAGGCGGAGGAGAATTCTGCCGTCATGCGGCGGCAATGTGCCTGCTGAACAGGCGGCAGTCTGTGCGAGTGCCGATTCGGCAGGCAGACTGACAGTGATTTCAGAAAAGAGAACATTTGTGCTGTCCCCACGTGAGAAAGTGAGGATATTTATTTGGCAAACGAAAAAGAACAGGTAAGAGAAGTACGAAACAATCCCCAGCCCCGTAAGAGAAGCTATGGGGCAAGACCGCGGCAGCAGGGTGCCGGCGAGCGTCCCTCCGGCGGCAATCGCCGTCACAACAACAATCCACGCCCCAGAAACAACAACAATGCACAGCCGACACGGCAGAACCGCCAGAAGCGGACACCGGTACGTATCATTCCGCTGGGTGGTCTGAACGAGATCGGAAAGAACATGACCGTGTTTGAGTGCTGCAATGACATGTTCATTCTGGACTGCGGTCTGGCATTTCCGGATATGGATATGCCCGGTGTGGATATTGTCATTCCGGATTTCACCTATGTGGAGGGCAACAAGGACAAGATTCGCGGCATCGTCATTACCCACGGTCACGAGGACCATATCGGCGGTCTGGCATATCTGCTGAAAAAGATCAATGTGCCGATTTATGGCACCCGCATGACACTGGGACTGATCGAGGGCAAGCTGGAAGAACACGGGCTGCTCAAGCAGGCGAAGCTGATCGAAGTGGAACCCCGCACCACCGTGAGAATGGGCTGCATGGCAGTGGAATTCATCAAGGTGAATCACTCTATCCCCGGTGCGGTCGGCATGGCGATCCATACACCGGCCGGCATCATTGTCCACACCGGTGACTTTAAGGTGGACTTCTCGCCGATCGACGATGAGATCATCGACCTTGCACGATTCGGCGAACTGGGCAGCCGCGGCGTACTGGCACTGATGGCAGACTCCACCAATGCAGAGCGTACCGGCTTTACATGCTCGGAACGCACCGTTGGCGGCAGCTTTGAAAAGCTGTTCAAGCGGGCGGAGGGAAAGCGAATCATTATTGCTACATTCTCCTCCAATGTGCACCGTGTACAGCAGATCATCGATCAGGCAAAGAATTACAATCGAAAAGTAGCAGTGTTCGGCCGCAGCATGGTGCATGTCATCGAAAAGGCGACGGAACTGGGCTATCTGAAAGTGCCCAAGGGCATTATGATCGATATTGATGAAATGAACCGTTATCCGGACGAACAGATCGTACTGGTGACTACCGGCAGTCAGGGCGAACCGCTGTCGGCTCTGACACGTATGGCAATGAACAGTCATAAAAAGGTGACGATCACGCCGAATGACTTTATCATCATCTCTGCAAAGCCGATTCCGGGCAACGAAAAATATGTTACACGGGTAGTCAATGAACTGATGAAATCCGGTGCGGAAGTTATCTACGAATCCATGTATGAAGTGCATGTTTCCGGTCACGCGTGTCAGGAGGAGCTGAAGCTGATCCAGGCTCTGACGAAGCCGAAGTTCTTCATTCCGGTGCACGGCGAATATAAGCATCTGGTCAAGCATGCGGAAATTGCAAAGTCTATGGGCATGCCCAGCGATCACATCATCATTTCCAAGATCGGTGATGTCATCGAAACCGACGGCAACTCCATGCGTATCGTTTCACAGGTGCCTGCCGGTCGTGTTATGGTAGATGGTCTGGGTGTCGGCGATGTCGGTTCTATCGTGCTGCGGGACAGAAAGCATCTGTCACAGGACGGTCTGATCATTGTAGTGATCGGCATCGAACGGGCAGCCAATGCCGTAGTGGCAGGACCGGACATTATCTCCCGCGGTTTTGTCTATGTGCGGGAGTCGGAAGAACTTATGGACGAGGCACGCAATGTCATGACGACTGTGCTGGACAACTGCAACGCACGGGACCTCAAGGAATGGGGAACGCTGAAAACCAAGCTGCGTGATGTTCTGTCTGACTTCATCTATGCCAAGACCAAACGCAGCCCGATGATCCTGCCGATCATCATGGAGGTATAAATGCCTGTTACAGGCTCTTGAAGATAGCCGTTGCTGAAAAGCGGCTGTCTGCAAAGGAGAATGCAGCATGAAACGAAAATATGGGGTGATGATCGCCACATGGATCTTGTGGTTTATCAGCGTCCTTGTACCGCTGTTTTGTATGGTGCTCCAGCGAGTGCCCCAGCGGTTTTTGACCATACAATTTCTGGTGATCTTGCTGTTGGGGATTCTGCTCTGTGTCCAGTGGATCTGGCTGCGGCGTGCAGAACGGATACAGAATACCGCTGTCCGCGGCGAGATCGAGGGTGCTGGCATGGCTGCTCTCCAGAGCATGACTGTGCCGATGATTCTGGCGGAACGGGACGGAAAGATCCTCTGGAGCAATGCGATCTTCCAGAACCGCTTCGTGTCGGGACGCTCTGTGCTGGGGCGTTCTGTGCAGGACGTGATTCATCTGAATCTGGCGGCTCTGGATCAAAACCGTGACCTGTTAATGGAGCACAACGGGCTGAGCTATCGGGTGCATGCCGTTTCCAGTGTCCAGAACCAGCAGGAAATCATTGCGGTGCAGTTTCTGGAAATCACAGATATTCTGCGGTTGCAGCACGAGCAGACCAACTCCCGTCCCTGCGTAATGCTGCTGGTGATCGACAGCTATGACGATCTGCTGCAATACGCCAGAGAAAGCGAAAAGGCACAGGTTTCCGCCGAGGTGGAACGGGTGCTGGAAAACTTTATGCAGGGGACCGAGGGCATTATCCGCAAGGTGGAAAACGATCTGTTCTATGCGGTAATGGAATCCCGCTATCTGCACGAGATCATGAACAACCGGTTCCATGTGCTGGACGAGGCACGGCAGATTCGTGTCAACGACCGCATGCACATCACCTTTTCCATTGGTGTGGGTGACGGCGGTTCTACATTGGCGGAGAGCGAGAAGTTTGCCCGCCAGTCGCTGGATATGGCACTGGGACGGGGCGGCGATCAGGCGGCAGTGAAAACGGAAAACGGGTTCTGCTTTTTCGGCGGTGCCTCCAAGGGCATCGAGAAGAAGTCCAAAACCAAGATTCGCTCCATTGCCCTTGCCATGCAGGAACTGATCGAAAATTCCGATCAGGTGTTCCTTATGGGACACCGCTTCGGCGATCTGGATTCCGTAGGTTCTGCCTGCGGTCTGGCGGGAGCCGTGCGGCTGATGCAGAAGCCGGCGTATGTGGTGGTGAACCAGCAAAGCTGTCTTGCCACCCAGCTGATCGACCGTATGCAGCAGTGTCCGGACGGTCCGAAGTTTATGGAACCGGTGGACGCACTGGCACAGGTGACGGACAACAGCCTGCTGATCGTCGTGGATACCCACAACAAGGACATTCTGGAAAGCGTGGATCTGTACCATGCGGCACGATATGTCATTGTCATCGACCACCATCGGAAAAATGTGAATTTTATTGAAAATGCGGTGATTTTCCACCACGAACCCTATGCGTCGTCTGCTTCGGAAATGGTGACGGAGATCATACAGTATTTCCGGCTGGATACCGAGGTTTCCTCGGCATATGCCGATGCCCTGCTGGCGGGAATCATGCTGGATACCAAGAATTTTGTCATGCGTACCGGTGTGCGAACCTTTGAAGCGGCGGCGTATCTGCGGAAGATCGGGGCGGATACAGTACAGGTCAAGTCCCTGTTCTCCAATACGATTTCTATGTACTCCATGCGTGCCCAGATCGTGGCACATGCGGAATTGTACCGGAACAACGCCATTTCTGCCGTGAAGCTACAGGACAAAAATGCCCGTGTGCTGGCGGCACAGGCGGCAGATGAACTGCTGAGCATTCAGGGGGTGGAAGCTTCCTTTGTGCTGTATCTGGAAGAAACCGGCGTGGGGATCTCCGCACGCTCTATGGGCAATGTCAATGTACAGGTCATCATGGAACAGCTGGGCGGCGGCGGTCACCAGACAATGGCGGCAACACAGCTGAAGGGCTGTACCATTCAGGAGGCAAAGGAACAGCTGCTGCTGATTCTGGAAGCACAGGAAAATGAAACTTAAGGAAACACTGCATAAAGCCCGCCTGACGGCTTTGCACGCAATCTGCGTGCAGATTTTCCGTCATATTGCCCAGAAATCCCTTGCCAGACATACAGTCTGCCTGCGGAATTTCTGTACAATCTGCCGAAAAATCTGACAACGCATCTTACGCACAAGCTTTATTCCGTGTTTCCATAATCGGATAAGCATTTCCTTAAAGTAAAGAAAAGGAGAGAGAACCATGAAAGTAATTTTTATGCAGGACGTAAAAGGCTCTGGAAAAAAGGGTGAAGTGAAAAACGTTTCTGACGGCTATGCCCGCAACATGCTGCTGAAAAAGGGGCTGGCAGTAGAAGCAACACCGCAGAACCTGTCGGAACTTTCCGGAAAGCAGTCCTCCGCAGCCCACAAGATCGACGTGGAAAAGCAGAATGCACAGGCAATTGCTGACAAGCTGAAAGGACAGACCGTTCACGCCGGAGCAAAGGCTGGCAACGGCGGCAGACTGTTCGGGGCAGTTACTGCGGCACAGATCGCGGAGTGCATTGAAAAGCAGTTCGGCTGCAAAATCGACAAGAAGAAGATCGGTCTGAAATCGGACATCAAAAATTTCGGCAGCTATGAGGCAGATATTCGCCTGTACACTGGCATTTCTGTCAAGGTGACTGTAGAAGTTGTCGAGGAATAAAGGCAACACCGCACAAAGCCCGCCTGACGGCTTTGCACGCAATCTGCGTGCAGA
>ERZ773202.1810-NODE-1810-length-12619-cov-38.774117_pt1 | contig 12619 bp, 9 predicted proteins | sample MGYA00580998_ERZ773202 | MGnify/ENA primary metagenome ERZ773202 (study PRJEB29015, sample SAMEA2737803) | human gut metagenome | biome: human gut; feature: human-associated habitat; material: faeces | place: China | collected 2012 ...
CGTGCCAACTTGGCTAAGTGCTTGACCTACGCTGTATCTGGCGGTGTTGATTCAAAGACACGCGAGCAGTGCGGTCCTAAGTATCGTGCCGTTGAGGGTGATGTATTGACATACGAGGAGTTCATGCCACGTTTCATGGATATGATGGACTGGTTGGCTGGCGTTTATGTGAAGACATTGAACCTCATCCACTACATGCACGATAAGTACTTCTACGAGGCAGCAGAGTTGGCGCTCATCGATACAGATGTTCGTCGTACTTTCGCTACAGGTATCGCTGGTTTCAGTCACGTAGTTGACTCTATCTCAGCTATCAAGTATGCCAAGGTAAACATCGTCCGTGATGAGACCGGTTTCCCTCTCAGCTTCAAGACCGAGGGCGACTTCCCACGTTACGGTAACGATGATGAGCGTGCTGATGAGATTGCAGTATGGTTGCTCAAGACCTTCATGAACATGATCAAGAAGCATCATACATACCGCAATTCAGAGCCTACTACATCTATCCTGACTATCACATCAAATGTAGTATATGGTAAGTACACCAGCAACATGCCTGATGGTCGTCCAGCCGGTGCTCCATTGGCTCCAGGTGCTAACCCATCTTACGGTGCAGAGAAGAACGGTCTTTTGGCTTCATTGAATTCAGTAGCTAAGTTGCCATACGAGTATGCTCTCGATGGTATCTCTAATACTCAGACCATCAGTCCAGGTGCTCTCGGACATAACGATGAGGAGCGTGCCCAGACATTGGTAGGTGTATTGGATGGTTACTTCAACCAGGGTTCTCACCACCTGAACGTGAACGTATTCGGTATCGACAAGCTCAAGGATGCTATGGAGCACCCAGAGAAGGAAGAGTACCAGAACTTCACCATCCGTGTGAGTGGTTACGCTGTTAAGTTCATCGACTTGACACGTGAGCAGCAGCTCGACGTAATTGCTCGTCAGGCTCACGAGAGACTCTAATCAATTAGAAGAATAAATATTGCCCGCTAGATTTTCTTTCCGAGGATATTTAGCGGGCATTTTTAGCTTAATTGTTATGCATAAGGGTTTTGTTCACAGTATAGAGAGCTTTGGTTCTGTAGATGGACCAGGCATCCGATTTTTGATTTTTCTGCAGGGTTGTCCCATGCGCTGCCAGTTCTGCCACAATCCGGATTCCTGGAAGACGGGGGCAGGAGAAGAGTGGAGTGCTGATGACCTTCTGGACAAGGCAGAGCGATTCAAGAGTTATTGGGGAGACAAGGGCGGTATTACCGTAAGCGGTGGAGAAGCCCTGATGCAGATAGACTTTCTCATCGAACTGTTTGAGAAAGCCCATCAGCGTGGCATCAATACCTGTCTTGATACCTCGGCTCAACCCTTTCATAGAGAAGGGAAAAACTTCGAGAAATTTGAGCGTCTGATGACCGTCACTGATACTGTTCTTCTGGATATCAAGCATATCAATGATGAAGAGCATCGTAAGTTGACGCTTCATAGCAACAAGAACATACTCGATTGTGCCCGCTATCTCAGCGAAATCCACAAGCCTGTATGGATACGTCACGTCCTTATTCCAGGTATTACCGACAAGGATGAATACCTGGAAGAGTTGAGAGACTTCCTCTCTACGCTCAGCAATATCCAGCGCATAGATGTATTGCCTTATCATACGATGGGTATCTACAAATATGAGAAGCTAGGAATCTCTTATCCGCTAGATGGCATAGAACCTCCTGGCAGAGAACGTGTGGCTCATGCCGAATCTATATTGCAGAAGGCATTATAGACTTTTGTATTGAGTGCTATGGAGTTACCTTTTGTTAGCGATAATGGAGTCGTGAAAAAGCCTAAAATCCAGGCATGTTTCTTATGGTATCATATATGTTTCAAAAGTATGCGACGTTGGCTTATGATATATATGATGATTGCTTATGTTATGTATGACGTTTGCTAGTGTCATGTATGACGTTTGCTAGTGTCATGTATGACGTTTGCTAGTGTCATATATGGCGTTGGCTTATGCCTTACTTGATGATGAATTAAGCCTTACTTGCTGTTCAAAAGAGCCTTACGTAACGTTCAATTAAGCCTAACGTAAACCTTAATTGAGGCTTAATTGGATGGTAAGTAAGGCTCTATTGTAAGACAATTGAGGCTCTATTGTAAGACATTTAATGCTCTATTGCAAGGCATTTGTGGCTCTTTTTGCAATCTTTTTGGGCTTTTTTGCAACCTTTCGGGTTTCTTTTGCGTCTAAGTATCAGAATATAGGAAATTTAAAATCGAAAGAGTATGAAAACAATGAGTATTTGGGTTGCTTCGGCAACTTTGTTTCTTGCCTCTATGGGCATCTGTTCCTGCAGTATGGGTTCTACTACCTCTTCTGAAATGAGAGGAAGCCTGGAGTTTACGCAGGATGATTTGAGAGAGAAGCCTTTCAAGGCTATTGACGTGGATATGGTTGCCAGTGTCTATTATACACAGAACGACGGTGATGAATGCAGCGTTCGACTGGATTACTCTGCCATCAAGGATGCTGAGTTCGCTCAGAAACTCAAGGAGAAAATCAAGGTGGTGTATCGAGACGGCGAGGTGAAGATCGGTCTGACGGGAAGACTCAAGGTGCCTGCCAGCTGTAATTCTGAAAAAAACAGATTGAAGATTTATATCACCAGTCCTGATCTGGTGAAGATTACCCAGGAAGGGGTAGGGGCTTTCTATGCCAAGTCTGTCAACAGCGACCGCCTGGAAATCGATAACGAGGGCGTAGGCTCTGTCAGCATCAATAAGATTCTTGCCAACAAGCTGGATGTTACCAACGAGGGTGTAGGCTCTGTCAGCATCGATGATGTCAAGGGCGATGTGATGAAGATTGACAACGAAGGTGTAGGCTCCGTAAAGGTTGGCAACGTGACTATGGGCGACCTGAAGGTGGATAACGAGGGTGTAGGCTCCGTTACGCTCGATTTCTTCAAGGGCGGAAACTTGAAGATCAATAATGATGGCGTGGGTAAGGTAAGCGCCAAGGTTGACTGCCAGGTTCTGAATGTTGATCTGGATGGTGTTGGCGGCGTGCATCTGAGCGGTGTCACCGGCAAATACACCCGTCATAAGGATGGAGTGGGAAGCATCTCTGACGGAAGTCTGAAGGTTGGTAGATAACGTAAGTTCCTGAAAATCAAAATAAAAAGGCAGGGAGAATGAAACCCCATGTAAAACTTGCGAAGAATGAGCAAGTTTGGCATGGGGTTAGTTCTTCTTATTTTTCTTTTATTTATTTTCTTTTTTATCTTTTCTTCTTGCTACTTCTTCTTGTCGTTTTTTTCTTTTCTTTTTTCTTGTTTTCTTTTTCTTCTTCTTGTAGAAATTCTCTGTTAGGCATCTTTAACAATTAGAAGTCCCACTTCACACCCAGGCAAGGGCGAACCTTTGCTCCATCGGTGCTGCCGAAGTTATTGGTAATCTCTACCTCACCACCCAGGCTCAGGTTCTCGCAGCCGAAGTGCTGACCTACGTTGTACCAGAGCTGTGGCTCGGTGATGAATACTGTGTGGCGGGTCTTAGCCTTGCCGTCGCCATCTACGGTTCCGTGGGTTTCCCACCAGAAATCAGCGAAGCCGTCAAACTTCAGTCCCTTTACGCCGAAAAGGTCGTTGCAGGTCCATACGGCTGTCAACTGCATCGGAACATTCTGGTCGGTCTTGCGGATGGTCTTATAGAGAACGTCCAGATTCAGGGTGTTCTTGTAGGTAGCATCGTGAATCAGATACTCCACACCGAAGAGCCAGGCATTGTTGATAGGGTAGTTCTTGGTGATACCGCCATTGTACTCTACGTGCAGGCTCCAGTTTTTCATGCTGCTGTTCTGCCAGAAGTTCAAGGCACGTGAAATCTCGGTATAGGTGCCGCCCTGTGCTACGTTTGGACTGTTAGGGTCCATCTTGTCGTAGTTGAAGTCGTGGTCAACGAAGAAGTAGGTGCTTCCCCATTTGTCCTGCTTGAACATCTCCAAGGTCAGGGTTACATACTTACGGTCGTTACCGAAATCATAAAGAATCTGTGCATTGGTCTGTGCAAGAGTCTTGCTTGCTGGAAGCAATGCCAATGCCATCAGCAGGAGGCTTTTTAATTTTTTCATAACAATGTTTTCTTGTTTTTGATGATGATGTTTAAAATATGATTTGAAACTGAAAACTCAAGTTTCGCAAGTAAGCCCTACACGCCCTGAAAGGGCAGAAGCTCCTAGCCCAGGGCATCGCCCTGGGTGTTTATGGGCGCAAACCTGTCGCCCTGTAAGGGCAAAAGCTTTCAAATACCTGGCAATATACAAAGCTTTTGCCCTTACAGGGCGCCTTGCTGATTGCCATTATACCCAGGGCGATGCCCTGGGCTAGGAGCTTTTGGGCCTTCAGCCCGTACTTTAACCACATGCGAAACTTCAGTAAAAAATAAAATATGATAAAAAAGACTGCGAACATAATACCCGCAGTCTTTTTTGTATATATATATCAAATTGAATTTTCCTTTGCTTAGATATCAAGCCAATCTTTTTCCTTTGCTTAGTAAGCGAAGAGAGGATAATCCTTCATGGTCTCGTTTACCTTTTCGCGAACGCGGGCGATGACCTTCTCATCCTCTGGTGAATTCAATACTTCCTCGATGAGCTCTGCGATGAGATGCATCATATCCTCCTTGGCGCCACGGGTTGTCATGGCAGCTGTGCCTAGGCGGATACCTGAAGTTTGGAAGGCAGAACGTGAATCGAATGGAACCATATTCTTGTTGACGGTGATATCTGCTGCAACAAGCGCATTCTCTGCAACTTTACCTGTGAGGTCTGGATATTTGCTTCGGAGGTCAACGAGCATGGAGTGGTTGTCTGTACCACCACTTACGATGCCGAAGCCACGACCCATCAGATCGTCAGCGAGAACGACAGCATTTTTCTTCACCTGCATGGCATAATCCTTCCAGGATGGCTGCAGGTTCTCATTGAAGGCAACAGCCTTGGCAGCGATGACGTGCTCCAGCGGACCGCCCTGCTGACCAGGGAATACGGCAGAATTCAAGAGCATGCTCATCTTCTTTACCTCACCCTTCTTGGTAGTCAATCCCCATGGGTTGTCAAAATCCTTGCCCATCAGAATGATACCGCCACGAGGACCACGGAGAGTCTTGTGGGTAGTAGAAGTAACGATGTGGGCATACTTCAATGGGTTGTCGAGCAGACCGGCTGCAATCAGACCTGCAGGGTGAGCCATATCAATCATGAGGAGGGCACCCACCTCATCTGCAATCTTGCGCATGCGGGTATAATCCCACTCACGGCTGTAGGCACTACCACCACCGATAATCAGCTTAGGCTTGTACTCCAGAGCCAGCTTCTCCATCTCGTCGTAATCCACACGACCCGTCTCCTTGTTCAGGTTGTAGCCGATAGGATTGTAGAGAATACCAGAAGTATTGACGTGGCTGCCATGAGAAAGATGACCGCCGTGATCGAGGTTCAATCCCATAAAAGTATCACCCGGTTTCAGTACGGCGAGCAATACAGCAGCGTTAGCCTGAGCACCAGAGTGAGGCTGCACGTTGGCATACTCAGCACCAAAGACTTTCTTCACGCGTTCGATGGCAAGGTTCTCTACGATATCCACCACCTGGCATCCACCATAGTAGCGCTTGCCAGGCAGACCCTCTGCATACTTGTTGGTAAGGTAAGAACCCATAGCGTTCATCACCTCGTCACTTACGAAATTCTCAGAAGCAATCAGCTCCATACCTTTCAGCTGACGCTGATGTTCTCTTTCGATTAAGTCGAAAATCTCTTGATCTTTAACCATTCTTATTTATTTTATGTGATTGATGCTACTTACAAAGCTCCACTTTGTCCAGTTGCTGCTCCTTATCGCAGTAATGGCAGCGTACGATACCGAGAGCCTTATCTACGGTGTGGAAAAGAGTCTGCATAGGCTCGTTGTTGGTGATGCACTTAGGGTTGTTGCACTTTACGATGCCCCTGAGCGTATCTGGAGTCTCTACGGTCTTCTTCTCCACGATTTCGTAGTCCTTGATGATACTCAGTCCGATGTTAGGAGCCACCACAGAGAGGCGGTTGATTTCCTCATCGGTAAAGTACTTGTTGGCAACCTTGATGATGCCCTTCTTGCCGATCTTCTTGGAAGGCAAGTTGTAGCCGATGGTAACAGGAGTGTCCATCTTCTCCAACTGGAGCAGATTCACTACCTGATAGGTTTTCTCGGCTGGTATATGGTCGATTACGGTACCGTTCTCGATAGCCGCAACTACTAATTGGCTTTTATTGTTTCCCATCTCTTTTTTTTTTTTTAAATGTTGAGTGTTGAATGTTGAATGTTGAGTGAGGCTTGCGCCCTTGAGGCCCATGTTAAGTGTCCGTTAGGCAATTTAACATTCAACACTCAACATTCAACATTATTCAATTATGCTTTTGTCATTCTTCACATCCTCCAGTGTGATACCGAGGCAGTGGCAGAAGATAGCCTCACGGGCATAGAGACCATTCTGAGCCTGCTGGATGTAGTATGCATGTGGATCATCATCTACATCGTATGCAATCTCGTTGACACGTGGCAGTGGGTGCATGATCTTCATGTTCTCCTTTGCCTTGCAGAGCATGTCGCGCTTCAGGATATACACGTTCTTCACACGCTCGTACTCCATCAGGTCGCTGAAACGCTCCTTCTGTACACGGGTCATGTAGAGAATATCGGCGCCGGCAATCACATCCTCGTTGAAATCCTCGTGCTCCACGTACTTGATGTTGTGCTCCTTGCAGTAGAGTTTGTACTCCTCTGGCATGGCAAGCTCCTTAGGTGCGATGAAGTGGAAGGTAGGGTTGAAGTGGCGCATAGCGGTGATAAGTGAGTGAACGGTGCGGCCATACTTGAGGTCACCCACAAGATAGATGTTCAAGTTCTCCAGGGTTCCCTGGGTCTTGAAGATAGAGTAGAGGTCGAGCAAGCACTGGGATGGATGCATGTGGGCACCATCGCCGGCATTGACGATAGGCACTGGAGCTACCTCGCTGGCATACTGGGCTGCACCCTCGATGAAGTGGCGCATGGTGATGACGTCGGCGTAGTTGCTCACCATCAGAATTGTGTCCTTCAGCGTTTCGCCCTTGGTAGTGCTGGATGTCTTGGCATCAGAGAAGCCGATGACACGTGCGCCAAGGCGGTTGGCAGCAGTCTGGAAACTGAGTTGGGTACGAGTAGATGGTTCGAAGAAAAGGGTCGCTACGACCTTTCCCTTTAACAACTCCCTGTTGGGATGTTTTTCAAACTCTTGCGCCATTTCGAGGAGGTACATGATTTTCTCCTTCGAGAGGTCGGCAATCGTCACAAAATTATGTTTTTCCATACGAATTTTGATTGAATGTTCTGAAATCGCCCCCAAAGTTACATATAATTTCTGATTTATGTGCGAGATTTCGAAACTTTTTAGTAATTTTGCACAAAATAAATGAAGAAATAGAGATGAGAAAACATTTTATCTATACGTTATGGGGCATTTTTGCCACCTTTGTCGTGTCGGCTATGCTGGCCTTCTTTGCCATCTGGAACGGATGGATCGGTTACATGCCGGACATCGAGGACCTGCAGAATCCTATCAGCAGATTCGCCACTCAGGTGTATTCGTCTGATGGAAAGGTGCTGGGTACATGGAACCTGAACAAGGAGAACCGTATCGTGATACCTTATAAGAAGATGTCACCTTATTTAATAAAGGCACTGGTTGCCACGGAGGATGAACGATTCTATGAGCATTCGGGCATCGACTTCCGTGCGCTCGGTCGTGCCATCGTGAAGCGTGGACTCTTGGGACAGACCAATGCCGGAGGTGGATCTACCATCACCCAGCAGCTTGCCAAGCAGCTCTATTCCGAAAAGGCATCGAGCACCCTGGAGCGACTGCTGCAGAAACCGATAGAGTGGGTCATCGCCATCAAGCTGGAGCGATACTATACCAAGCAGGAAATCCTGGCACTCTATCTCAACTACTTCGACTTCCTGCACAATGCCGTGGGTATCAAGACGGCGGCGAATACCTATTTTAATAAGGAACCGAAGGATCTTACCCTCACCGAGGCGGCTACGCTTATCGGTCTCTGCAAGAACCCTTCGCTCTTCAACCCTGTGCGCTATCCGGAGCGTGCACGCGACAGAAGAAACGTGGTGCTCTCGCAGATGGTGAAGGCGGGCTATCTGGATCATGCTGAATACAGCCAGTATTCGGCAGAACCGCTTACGCTCAACTTCCACCGTACCGACCATAAGGATGGTTCGGCTACCTACCTGCGCGAATATCTGCGCAAGTATCTGATGGCTACCCGTCCGGAAAAAAAGGATTATGCATCGTGGAACTATGCTCAGTTTGTTACCGATTCCATCCTCTGGAATACTGATCCTCTGTATGGATGGTGCAACAAGAACTTCAAGAAGGATGGTTCTCCATATAATGTATATAGCGATGGATTGAAGGTGTTTACCACTGTGGACAGCCGCATGCAGCGATATGCAGAAGAGGCTGTATATCAGCACGTGGCACGCTATCTGCAGCCAGCCTTCAGCAAGGAAATTTCAAGCAAGCCAAGTTCGCCATACAGCGACAAGCTCACCCCTAAGCAGATCAAGGCTATCCTGAACCGCAGCGTTACCCAGTGTGAGCGCTACCGACAGATGAAGGAGGCGGGATGCTCGGCAGAAGAGATTCACGATACCTTCCGCAAGAAGATTCCGATGACCGTGTTTACTTATCATGGCGACATCGATACGCTGATGAGTCCGCTCGATTCCATCCGCTATTACAAGACCTTCCTGCGCAGCGGATTCATGAGCATGGATCCTAAGACGGGTGCCGTGAAGGCATACGTGGGTGGATTGGACTATACCCACTTCATGTATGATATGGTAAGTCTGGGAAGAAGACAGGTGGGTTCTACCATCAAACCGTTCCTCTACAGTCTGGCGATGGAGAACGGATTCTCGCCTTGCGATCTGGCACCTAACCGCCAGCAGACCTATATGGTGGCTGGCAGACCATGGACGCCGCGCAATGCCAACCATTCGAGATACGGACAGATGGTTCCGCTGAGCTGGGGATTGGCACAGAGTAACAACTGGATTAGTGCCTATCTGATGAGTAAGCTGAACCCATCGCAGTTTGTCCAGCTGCTGCATGACTATGGTATCAACAACCCTGATATTCACGCATCTCTGAGCTTGTGTCTCGGACCGTGCGAGGTGAGCGTGAGCGAGATGGTGAGCGCCTATACAGCCTTTGCCAACCATGGTATCCGTACGGCTCCGATGTTCGTGAGCCGCATCGAGGATAACGAGGGTAACACCATCGCCACCTTCCAGCCACGAATGAATGAGGTGATCAGTGCCGACAATGCCATGAAGATGCTCACCATGATGATGGGCGTAGTGGATAATGGTACGGCAGGAAGACTGCGCTACCGTTATAAGCTGGAGGGACAGATTGGTGCCAAGACGGGTACCACCAATAATAACAGCGATGGATGGTTCATCGCCTTTACTCCGCAGCTGGTAAGTGGCTGCTGGGTAGGCGGTGAGGATCGCGATATCCACTTCGATTCCATGAGTATGGGTCAGGGTGCCACTATGGCGCTGCCTATCTGGGCTATCTTCATGAAGAAGGTGTATGCCGATGTCTCGCTGGGCTACAGTCCGGAGGTGAAGTTTGATATCCCTGCCGATTACAACCCATGCTACCATGTGGGCAGCGGCGGCGAACAAGACTCCTTTGAGCAGGTGAATGCCATCGACGAAGTATTTGAATAATTCCTCGGGAAGTGCTCCTGATGCCGTCATCAAAAGACTATCCGCCATTTTTGCACTCATTTCTTTTAAATAGTGCAAAAATGGCGGATGTTTTTTGCTTATCTCCATTATTTTTTGTATTTTTGCAAAGTTTTAGGGCTCTTGTGCCACAAATGCGTGATGACGAGGAGGTTCCCAAACACTTGATAAAGAGAAAATAATAAAAAAACATTATAATGAACGTTTCATACAAATGGCTTAAAGAATACGTCGATTTCGACCTGACACCACAGGAGACTGCCGATGCGCTGACCTCTTGCGGACTCGAAGTGGACGCTTTGGAGGAAGTACAGTCTATCAAGGGTGGACTGAAAGGTCTTTACGTAGGTAAAGTGTTGACATGCGAGGCGCATCCTAACAGCGATCACCTCCACGTAACAACCGTTGACTTGGGCAAGGGTGAGCCACAGCAGATTGTCTGCGGTGCGCCTAACGTAGCTGCCGGTCAGAAGGTAATCGTTGCCGACCTGGGCTGCGTGCTCTACGACGGCGACCAGAGTTTTACCATCAAGAAGAGCAAGCTCCGCGGTGTAGAGAGCTTGGGTATGATCTGTGCTGAGGATGAAATTGGCGTGGGTACATCTCACGACGGTATCATCGTGCTCCCTGAGGATGCACCTGTAGGTCAGCCTGCTGCCGAGTACTATCACCTGGAGAGCGACTGGCTCATCGAGATTGATATCACAGCCAACCGTGCCGATGCACTCGGCCACTGGGGTGTGGCCCGCGACCTCTATGCCTGGTTGAAGCAGAATGGCTATGAGACCAGCCTGCATCGCCCATCTTGCGATGAATTCGTGGTAGATAACGAGGATCTTCCTATCGATGTAGAGATTGAGAACACCGAGGCTTGCAAGCGCTATGCCTGCGTAAGCATCACTGACTGCGAGGTGAAGGAGAGCCCTAAGTGGTTGCAGGACAAACTGAACATCATCGGCTTGCGTCCAATCAACAATATCGTGGATATCACCAACTACATCATGATGGCATACGGTCAGCCATTGCACTGCTTCGATGCCGACATGGTTACCGGTCATAAGATTGTAGTACGCACCCAGCCAGAGGGCACCAAGTTCGTGACCCTGGATGGCGAGGAGCACATCCTGGGCGAGCACGACCTGAGCATCTGCAATGCCGAGGAGCCAATGTGTATCGCAGGTATCTTCGGCGGTAAGGGTTCCGGTACTTACGAGACCACCAAGAGCGTGGTTCTGGAGAGTGCTTACTTCCACCCAACATGGATCCGCAAGAGCGCTCGCCGTCACGGCTTGAGCACAGATGCCAGCTACCGTTTTGAGCGTGGCGTAGATCCTAACGGACAGATTTATGCATTGAAGCAGGCAGCTATCCTCTGCAAGCAGTTGGCTGGCTGCAAGATTTCCATGCAGATCAAGGATGTATATCCAGAGCCAATGCAGGATTTCCCAGTTCGCCTGAACTATGAGTATGCGCATCGCCTCATCGGTAAGGAGATTGGTGCTGAGACCATCAAGAACATTGCCACATCTCTCGAGATGAAGATCGTGAAGGAGGATGCTGAGGGCATCGACCTTCTGGTTCCTGCTTATCGCGTGGATGTTCAGCGTCCTTGCGACGTGGTAGAGGATATCCTCCGTATCTATGGATATAATAATGTGGAGATTCCAACCCAGTTGAAGAGTTCTTTGACTGTTCAGGGTGATGAGGACAAGGCTTATCACAGCCAGAACCTCGTGGCTGAGCAGTTGGTAGGCGAGGGCTTCATGGAGATTCTCAACAACTCTCTGAGCAAGACCAGCTACTATACAGATCTGGAGCTGAACAAGTATCCTTTGGAGAACGTAGTGAAGGTGATGAACCCATTGAGTGCAGATCTCGGCGTGATGCGCCAGACTATGCTCTTCGGCGGTTTGGAGAGCGTAGCCCGTAACATCAACCACAAGAGCCAGAACCTGAAGTTCTTCGAGGTGGGTAACACCTATATATATAATAAGGAGAAGTGGAGCGAGGAGAGTCCTATCAAGGCTTACTCTCAGGAGGCTCATATGTCACTCTTCATCACCGGTAAGCGTGTAGAGGGCAGTTGGGCTCATGCAGATGAGCAGAGCTGCATCTACGAGCTGAAGGCTGTGGTAGAGAATATCCTCCGTCGTGTAGGTATGCCACAGAACAACCTCGTAATCAAGCACAGCGACAACAACATCTTTGCCAAGGGTGTAAGCTACGAGACCCGTGCCGGCAAGGTATTGGTAGAGATGGGTATCCTGAGCCACAAGCTGAAGAAGGCATTCGACATTGAGCAGGATGTATTCTATGCTGATGTTCACTGGGATAACGTGGTGAAGACCGTGAAGAAGGTGAACCTTACTTACACAGATATCAGCAAGTATCCATCAGTGAGCCGCGACCTTGCATTGCTCGTTGACAAGAACGTAGAGTTTGCACAGATTGAGCAGATTGCCCATCAGACCGAGAAAAAGCTCTTGAAGAGCGTGGTACTCTTCGATGTTTATGAGGGTAAGAACCTGCCAGAGGGCAAGAAGAGCTATGCCGTGAACTTCATCCTGCAGGATGAGGAGAAGACATTGAACGACAAGCAGATTGATGCCATCATGAAGAAGCTCATTGCCAACCTCACAGGCAAGCTCAACGCAGAACTGAGATAATGCAGAATGCGATTGACGCAGAACTGAGATAATATTACAAACAAAAACGATAAACATTTAAAATTTTATTCCAATGGGAAGAGCATTTGAATATCGTAA
>ERZ773202.1826-NODE-1826-length-12548-cov-2.594333_pt1 | contig 12548 bp, 8 predicted proteins | sample MGYA00580998_ERZ773202 | MGnify/ENA primary metagenome ERZ773202 (study PRJEB29015, sample SAMEA2737803) | human gut metagenome | biome: human gut; feature: human-associated habitat; material: faeces | place: China | collected 2012 ...
TTTAAATTTAAAGTAATTAATATAGAATTTGAGGGTGTTGGTATTGATTATGAAGTAGAGAATAATGATAAAATATTACTTTATACAGATAATGAAATAACGATTAATGAATTAATATTTGTTATTAATATAATACTTGAAAAAGATAGATTATATAATTTACAAGAAAAAACACTAATTAAATATATATCCCTATTGAAATACTATAAATATAATGATAAAAATGTAGAAAAATTTTTGAAAGAAATTCAATTTCCATTATCTTTTAAAATAGAAAAAAAATCATATAATTTAAAAATGTTAAAAGAAATTGATGAAAAATTTCATGATAAGGGTTTAATTTTTAAGAAATATATGATAATATAAATAAGGAATCCTAGTACGGCATTAAGCCACCTTAGCTTTTAAGGTAGAAGCGACTACAAAAATAGTTAAATTTGGATAACTCTGTTATAATTTTGAGGGATAACAATTTTCTTTATTACAACCATTCTTTTGAGCGAGCTTCGCTCAAAAGAAGAACATAATAAAGAAACTTATTATCTTCAAAGAAATTTCACCAAATTTAAGTAGGATTCCTATTTTTTTAGGGAGTAATATGGAACAATATCTATTTATTGAAAATGAAACAGATAAGAAAAATAAAATTTTCTTTCTTTGTGGAGTCAAGTTTAAAAATAAAGATGATGATAAAAGAAAAATTTTAAAAAAATATTTGACTAAATTAAGTAAATTAAATAAAGTTGTTATATTAGAAGAAAATTTTATTTTTGGTAAATCGAATAAAAAATATTTAGCATATGATGAAATATTTATGAGTAATTTAAAACAAGTTGAAATATTAGCAGCATTATATTCTGATTATGTGTTTATTATTCATGAAAGTAATGCTACATCTGCTGAACTAGGGATGTTTGCTTCTAATGAATCATTAATACCTAAAATAATATTAATTGTACCTGAAGAAATAGCAATCGAAGAAAATAAAATCAATGATTTTATGAGGTTGGCTTTTTTTAAAAAGGATAAAACCAAAAAAGAAGGTATCAAAAAAATAATTTTTAATCCTGCTTTAAAGATATGGGAAAAATCAGAATTTAAAAGAGATTATAGAACTTATTTTTATAATAACCAAATAGGAAAAAATTTGTCAAATAGTATAATGAAAAATATTCATAATATAAATAAAGACAAAGTAAATATAAAATATAGTCAGTTTAATCGTAATATTGGAGACGAGTATACTTTATCCTATTACATTGAAGATAATATATTATATGTAAATATAGGTCCACAAGTATTAAGAATTCAAATTTTAGCATTATTTAATATTGATGAATTTAAAAGAAATTTAAGAACAAATAAGGAGCTTAAAGACCATATATCATATATTGAAGAAATATATAAAGAAATTCTAATAGAAACAATTAAATCGAAATGCTCAAAAACATTTAATGATATGAAAATAAAGATAATGCAAAACAATGTGAATATTGATATTAGACAAGCAATTGGATACTTATTGTATTTATTTCAGGCTATAAAATGGATAGCACTTGAACAAATTGATGAAGATGATATTTTAAGGAAAATATCAATAAGTACAGAATTTACTAACATATGTACAAAATATAAGATGTTTATTGAAAAAAAAGAAAAATCGTCATTTGGAAAGGAATTTAAATTTGAATAATGAAATATTAATTCGATATATCAAGAAAAAGAATAAAATAAGAAAAATTGTTTCTTATAAAAGTGTTGATTGCAGATTAAGAATATATCATAAAAAAGTTAATGAATTTTTAAAACAAAATTTTATTAATTCTTTATTTTCATATGCATATGTTGAAAATAGATCAATTTATGATAATGCGAAAGCACATATGTACAATGATTTTTTTATAATGCTAGATATAAAAAACTTTTTTAATAATATTACACATGAAAAACTTATAAAAAGACTTTATATTGAAATAAATAAAAAAAATAAAAATGCAATAACTTTATTAGAATGTGCAGAAATAGTAAAAAAGTGTAGTGTATCCAATAGGGGGATTCCATTAGGATTCGTTACTTCACCAATTTTAGCAAATATATATTTGAAAGAGTTTGATAATATATTATATGGAAAATTAAAAAAATTAACTGCTGAAAATATAATATATACAAGGTATGCAGATGATTTGTGTATTTCATTCAAAAACAATATCAATAACGAAGAAATTAACGAAGAAATTATTAAAATTGTAAGTAAATTATTGAAACGATACAGTTTAAAACTAAACAATAATAAAACTAGAAACTATAATATTAATGTTGTCAATCATATTAAGATAACAGGAATAAATATTGTGGTAAAAGAAAATGGAAAAAGAACATTGTCTGTTGGAAAAAAAATAAAGAATAATCTATTTTGGTGTGCAATAAACTTATATAAAGATAAAAATTCAAATAAGGATTATCAAAAGCAATCTTTGAGAATAAAAGGATTGAATTCTTTTATTTTATCTATAGAAAAAAATGGATATGAAGATTGTTATTCTGAAAAAATGAAAAATATAATTATACGGACTGTGAATCATTTCTGAATATGTCGTGTAATTAGGACTATCTGAAATCCATGCAATATATTTTATTTTTCGCAGGAATGATATTTTCGCAAGAGCAGGTATATAATTCATTGTAAATATACAATCAAATTTATCTTTATCAAGAATTCTCACAATATAATCATTAAATCCTTTATCCGCAACATAACTGCTTATAGGATATGACACCTTGACAACATCATGTCCTTCAATATCAAGAGTCTCTTCAATATCATATGCCATTGTCTCATTCCACGTATAATACAATATCTTCATTATTTTTCAATTTCTCCCAGTATGTTCATAAAATAACCAGAACGATTATCCCATGTATGTTCGCTTAAAGCTTTCTTATACGCATTTTTCTCAATATATTTCTGAAGATTTTCATCCTGCAAAACTGTTCTTATCTTATCCGGCAGCTTATCAATATTATCAAGATTAAATGTAACTATATTCTCTCCCGCTACAAAATGCCTGTTTATATAAGAGGTTTCATCCGTAACACAGACAGAATAATTAAGCATCGCATTGGCAATTCTTTCAGTCATACCGCCTTTATGCCATGACATAACATTAAGAGAAATACGGCTTTGTGCCATAATGTCAAGCCCTTTTTCAAAATCAATATCATCATGAATAATAAGATTTTTATTATCTGCATACGGAGATTTTTTCCACGAATCACCAAAAACATCAACATTTATACCTGATTCTATAAGAGTTTTTATAATTTTTTCTCTTATATAAAAAGTTACTGTTCTCACAGCTTCAAGAGATTTGTGAAGCGTAACAACAAATTCATGCTCTGTTAAAGTTATTTTCTTTTTTTCAAGCACTGCCTCTAGTGCTTCCTCTGCACGCTGATTAGGATGATTTTTCAGCTGATTAACCATATGCCATGATATTTTTCTTATATTATCAGGAAGATTTTTTATTACATCTAGTCTCTCTCTGTAATCATTATATGTTGCAATAAAAGATATATCATATATTTTTTCTGTTTTGCCATTTTCCGTTTTTGTAAGATTGCCAATAAGTCCCGCAGGTGGAAAGTGCCAGCTTTTTTTCACATACGGATAATATTTTGTTATATATTCAGAATAAGTCTCATCCTGCTGCAAAACATACAAATCATTAACCGGCAGCATAAGACTCCAGCTGACATAAAGAGGATGGTCAAATACATAATTAAACTTAGGGCATTTAAATAAATTGCCAAGTAACTGACCATTTTCTAGTCTCTCCGTATATAGACCTGTCTGCATGCCAATTACGCATCTGTAATCATTCAGAATTATTTTTCCAATATTCTCTGTTGTGTTATCATCATCAATATTTAAAAGCAGAACATTAATTCTTTTATTTCTGAGTGCCTGGGCAAATTCTAATGCAAATGAGTTTAATGTTCCATTACATGTTTTTAATCCGTAAAACATAAGTACAGGATTCATATTTTTATCAATTGCATTAAAACATTCTGTTCTGCCAATCATATTCTTTGCACAATCTTCAAAATATGTTTCTATACCATAGTTTTTTGCCTGTATAAACCAGTTTGACAAAACATCATTAAACATACCCGAATTGCGAAGTTTTGAAGCATATTTTCCAAAAATATAGGCATATACCAAAAATGTTTCTTTAAAAACAGGATATTTATATTCATCAGAATATATTGGATAAAATTTATCATGGCAATTATAATTGCATGCTCGTATAAATAATTCATAATCCTCATTGCATGCGAGACCGGAATTCCATCCACCTATTGAACTAAACATATCCCTGTCAGCAACAAGATATGAAAATGCATCTGTTCCTGCATTATAATAACTTTTCAATTCATCATCTGAAACTTCGATTCTATCAGTCAACAGACATTTCTCAATGATACCTTCCTGAAGAATCTGGTTATCCGTCAAAATCAGCACACGCCTGTTTGTTGCATATTTTACAGCCTCATTTTTTATCTGGGCCATATTTTCAAAAATCTGTGAACTGATATCAACAAATCTGACTTTATCCAGCAATAATGTATTGTCATCCTCCCCATATTTTCTGCATAATTCATACGCCGTCCCATCAACGGCATCTGCGAGTATGACTTCAATATTATCATTATAATTTAACTGCCTGCAGACACTCATCAATGTTTCATAAAAAGAAGATGACATCTCAGATTTTATAACAATTATACTTAAATTTTTTTCATCCATGAAATTCACATTATCTCCTGCATAATATACATTTTACTATCTACAGATAATTTTTCCGTAAAATGTATCTTTGTCTATAATATTTTTTTGTTTATATTGTCTGTCACTCTGCAATTTATACAGCCAAGTATCTTTTACTACGTCATCCCATATTTCTTCGCGATAAACTCTATCTGCATTTTCTTTGAAGAATTCACAATTTTTATTATTATCAGGGCATTTATCCACATCATTACGTACATAATCCATATGTTCACATGCTATATTAATAAATTCATCCGTCATATCCTGTGACAACAAATCATCTTTAAAGCTAAAATATGTATCAATCGACTCCATTACAAATCCAAATAACGGAAATCCCGCCGGTCCTTTTAAAAATGATTTATCACATATTCCTTCATGTTTTAATGAAACAAATTCTCCTGAATCAATAAAATCATTAACTCTTTCATCAGCAACAAAACACTCCGGGCTTATCCACACGCCTCCGTATCTGTACAAAAGTTCCATTGATAATCTATGTGCCAATATATCAAGTGGCATTTTTCCGGAATTGACCTTATCAATAATTATATTGGAAAATGTAACATACTGCTGGCAATCAGCAAGTGTTATAACATGAAGTTTATATTTATTGCTGTCAATATTATCACGGATACTTTTTATACATTTCTTTACAGCTTCTGGTGATTGCTCCTCTCCATCCCACCAGTATGTCCACACAGGAATACGACCATCAGAACATACTGACTGATTTATCTTTTCCGGCTGAACTGTCGGACTTAAATATTTTTTTAATATTTCTGCTGTTATTTTTTGATAAACATTCCGTATTGCATTATTAAGACTGGATTTTTTATCAAGCTCGTCCGAATCCATCATTTTTACATTCTGTTCTTTTACTTTATCAGCCATACTTTTATAAGACGTTCTGATAAGAATCCAAATATACGCTTCTGATAGTCATCTCTGTCGGATATGTCTACTCTTTTTTCAACTTCAAAAAGAACATCAAATAGCCATTTACAATAATCATCAAAAATATTTTTCCTTGTAATTATCATATTACAAAAATTAAGTAATTTTGATTCAGCCATTATATCAAATGCTTCCACATATTCCGGATACTTTTCGCTTATTACATCCCTGCATATATCAAAATCTTCCTCATAATGATTAGCCGCATACTGCTTTCTTACATTTTCTTCCTTAACCATTCCACATGTCGGAACAATTATATCGTAATCATTTAGAGTCTTCTCTATATATTCTTTTGTAAGCATGCGTCCTTTTTCAAGAAAAAATCTCCTGTAATGGCATACACCTATAATATCACATTGATTATTTTTCCAAAGCCAGTAAAGTCCTGTAAGTTCGCAATAATTTCTATTTTTTAATGAAATATTATCTCCTGTATCATCACCTGTATATCCAAGATCCTGTGACAAGGCTCTGCCAACATGAAGAGTTCTATATAAGTCATCACTTACACCGGGATAATTTTTATGTGTTATCACCCACATCTGTGTATCCATTATTTTGTCACCTCCATGCAAGAATTCCAGTCACATTATTAACATTAAGTTTCCTTTTATTTTCCCAATTTTGCAGATATACATCATCTGTTTCATAAGCAAAAATACACTTACAGTTCGATTTTACAAAATCAAAAAGATTCTTTCTTTCTAAACCTTTAATTTTTTTATCAAGAAATACAGCTAAATCATATTCTGCATCGGATAATCCGGCTATATCTTCCGTCCTTATTATTTCATCATATATTGTATTATACACTCCGTAATTTTTTGAATTTTCCAAATCAATGCCTGTAATAAAACACTTCTTTGGAACATCAGAATTAAGAATTGTTCTTGACACGCCACCTATCTGCCTGTAGAACAGGCCTATATCAAGAATCTTCTCCGGCTCTGTCTGTCCAAGGACATTACAATACATATACATTATATTTTCATTATTAATCATATTACACCCCTGTTTTTCTGCATTTCGTTAAATTGCCATGTCTTCCATTTTTAAGCCTTTCCACAGCTTTTGAATAGCCATTACATTTTTTATAATATTCCTGTGCTTTTCCTATATTTCCCAGACATTCATATATTACCCCGATATTATAATATGCAAGATAAGAATTAGTACCTTCAACACGGCTTTCTTTATATTCTGCTGCTTTTTGAAATTCATTTACAGCTTCATCAAACATTGCATTTTTCATATATATAAGTCCCATAAGGAACTTAAAATCCGCACTGTTTCCAAATACATCGTAAATTGATGTGTACGATAATGCTTCCTGAACTTTTCCACAGTTTAACATTGCATATCCATATGTTTCAACCATATCTATAACATACTCAAGCTTTGGTTCCAAATCGAATGAAAGCCCCTTTGAAAAAAAATCACATGCATTATTATAATCTTTTTCCATATAATAACTTTTCCCCAACTGATAATAAATATATGGAATCTCTTTTTCATTATTCTGTGTTATGTCACTATCAAAATTCTTTTCAAGCTCAGCAAGTCTTTTTTTCAGAAGTTTTATATTACGTAATGCCTTTTTCTTCTTCTCATCATCATTAAGTGCATATCCAACATGCTTAATAACAACAGCGGATAAGAACGTATCTGCCGGTTCTCCGTCAGTCTTAACTATCTGCTCATGTATTTTTCCTTCTACCTTGTAATACTTCCTGTTAAATGCTCTTGTTATCCAATCAGTATTTTTTGAATCATCCTCCAATACATTGATACATTTTATGCGTCCGGCCCTTTGAGGTTCATTTTCAAGCATACTATTTAATTTTTCAAGTACAGTTTTGTCAGATTGCAAATATTCATCACAGTCAAGAATCAATATATTGTCATTGGACGCTTTTGATACTGCAAACTGTTTTGCCGCCCCAAAATCATCAATCCATTTAAAATCATATACGAACTCTGTGTATTTTTTTGCAATTTCTTTAGTTTTATCTGTAGACCCGGTATCTGCCACAACTATCTGTACTTCCTTATCAGACAGACATTGCATACATTTTTCTATATGTTTTTCTTCATTCTTTGCAATAATACATACTGATAAATTCATATAAGCCACCTTCTAAAATCAACATTTTATTAACGAATTCATAACAAATTCATGTACCTTTTCACCACATGTTCCAGGATTTAATGCAAGAGAATTCACATATTCCTGCTGCCGCTCTATAATTCCATCCCAGTCACCAGACACCATTCTATCCAGAAATTGTTCTGTTGAAAGATATATACTCTCTTTCTGGCAGAAATAACCATTACTGCACATTTTCTCGAATCCATCCGAATTTTTCTGTTTTCTTTCTAAATCAGCATCTGAAATTTTAATGTAAAATTCCCGGCAATTTCCCGCCTCAACATTTTCAGTATTAATATCATCAACATTAATAACTGCTGCTTTTCCATCATATGTACGCTGCACTATAAATTCATAACTATTAAGTACCGCAAATGCACCTGTGCTATAAGAATATTCCGGATTATATCCATTAAAACAGCCGTCTGCATTATCAAGAAAATGTGTGTTTATCGCACTCTGCTCATTAGTGATTTTATTTATTTTTATAAATGTGTCTGAAAATGCCGGAATAAGCACAATATAGTTTCCAACATTTAAAACAGCTTTGAATAAACACAATTCTCCGTTTTCTGTATTCCAGTATTTTTTTATAAGTGATGTTTGAATCTTGATTACCCTACAATCAATTCCATCATTTGTTATTGCAATAATATTGTTAATATTATCAAGGAGATACAATCTATTTCCATCTGCTGTTATATAGGTATATACATATTTATCTCCGCCATTTTTATGCAATTCACTCTCACCGGTATTGACATTATATTTTAACAAATAATCCGAACAGCCTGTTACCATCCATAAATACCCATTAAAATATACACAGCTATAAGCTATATTTCCATATGCCGCTGTTCCAAGATTTTTATACAGATTTAAAATTGTTATCTTATCATCCGTCCATTCTCCTGTCATAGTATCATATTTCCATATATCAAATCCCTCATAAGGCAAAAATACAAGAAAATTATCACACAATTTCATTTGTCCCAATGCTCTAGCATCATATTTTTCATTACATATAAATGTTTTATAATTAATACCATCATATTTTGTAATATAGTCACTATATACTGATGATATATATATATCATCATGCTGTGTACATATATATCCATATGGCTGCTGCCATCTGTGTTCGGAATTATCAACCACTTCACCTATATAATTACTATCTGCATCCTTGAAATTTGTAATATCAAATCTGAAAATCCCACTAAAAGAATCTGCAACAAAATACAATTCATTTTCTTTAACAGCCATATTAATAATTCTTAGATTTCTTTTTTCATCTTCGCAAAATTCATTAAATATTAAATCATTAAATATAAACACCGGCTTTCCTGCAGCACTGAACATATTAATAACCGAGCTTCCATCCGAACCTATATATCCGTCGCTTACAGCAATCGTATATGCAATATCAGGTGTATTATCAAACACACCAATTTTATTATCCATAAAATATCGTTTTAATTCTATATAGCTTTCATAAATCTCTATCCGCATTGACTTAATCGTTGCTTCAGTAAGCGGATGCGGTCTCCATATTAAAGCAATATCTTTTCTTTGTGCTATAAGTTCAAAAAAATGCTGTAATTTTTTTATAAGAACACCTTTATAACACAAAATGTCGCCTATTGTTGTATTAAGCATTAAAACTTTTCTATTATTTAATATTTTCTTCCATTCATCAGGAATATTCTTTTCGTTTTTACACTTATTAACTACTGAATCAATCTTAGGGGAACCAAGTGGAATTATTTTATCGTAGTAAAATACTCCGGTACAAGAATGCTTAAAAAATTCAGACTGTACAATAAAATAGTCCATATTTTTATAAACAGGAAAATACTTATGATTTTCCGAAATTGCCCCAGCCGTTACATAATAAGGAATATATATTAATTTATTTACATATTTTTTTAGTTCATCAGAATAATATGCCGGGTGGATTCTCGTTACTGTATTACTGCCGTCATATGGATAATGTATGTATGCAGCATCCGGTTTTAACTCACGTATGCTATAAGTCTGATACGGCGTAATTGGGACATATGATGGAAATTCATTTCCGTCATACGCAAGATGCCATTCATTTTTACGTTTATCAAATTCAAAATATGGTATCGGAATCACATCACACTCACATCTGTCATCATCTTTAGCCGCAAGCCAGACGCTCTCAAGTGCATCCCACATCTGGGCTTTATATGGAAGAAATACAATTCTGTATTTTCCTGCAATTTTCCCAATTAAACTCTCAACATTATTAATTAAATCATCAATTAATTTTATTTTATATATTCTTTCACTTGCCGGATTAATAAGAGACAATTCATACAAAACTTCACAATAATTTTCAAGAAGCGGAACAATATTTTTATCATTGCAATCACTATTTTCAATGATATTTCCAATATTGACTGCATATTCCTGACATTGTGTTAAAGAATTAATATATTCATTGTTATTTAATACATGCAGATTAATATGAATATTTTTCACGTTCTGTATTATTTTTAAAATTTCATGTTTTGTATGAATATTCATATAGATTTTTAACCTCCATGTTTTATATTTATTGATTAATTTCCAAAATTAATCACATAACTTATTCTATACACGCAAGAATCTGCTCCGTTATCTGTGTCCATGTATATTTATCAGCAACTTCATTAAAACCATTTTTAATAATCTCTTTTGATTTTTCCGGATTATCAAGATAGTTTTTTATTATTTCAGGAATACTGTCCAACTCATTCAAATCATAAAATACTATATTTTCATTATCAGTGAAATTATCTTCGAGCCATTTGCTTTTATCTGTAAGAGGAAGTGAGCCCTGCAATAAAATATTAAATATTCTGTCATGTGTTCCATCTTTAAACCACGGCATAATATTAAGATTAATCTTTGCCTTTGCCATAATCGGAAGTGTATCTTTAAACGGTATTCTGTCATTGATAATATGTACATTATCAAGCATAGCAGCAGGATGATTCTCCCATCCACGCCCCAGAAGCCATAGATCAATACCAGAATCTGCAATCACCTGTACAATCTGCTTTCTATAATACATTCTCGCAAGCCAGTCAACAGGCTCTGCAAACCTGAAGAGCTGTATCACCTGTTTTTCAGACATAATCAATCTCATCAAATCCATAACATCAACAACTGCCTGCTCTGTAGACACTTCATTCCTGTCAGTCATATAATCTGCAAGATTATGATAAAACATCTTTATAAGTTCATTATCACTAAACATCTCATCTATCTGTTCAAGATATATATGTGGTTCATAAAAAGTTCCGGAAAACAAAACATCATATGGTCTTTTTTCGTAATTTTCCAAATCAGGCTCACCCATATATGTACCGGCATGAGGCATAAATCTTACATCAGCCACACTCTCACCAAAATATTTTTTTACATATTCCACATGATTTCTATCACAGCAAAACTGTATATACCTCCTGGGATGTCTTAACATTGTTGGATGAAATCTTAATGGATGATCCATAAGGATATTAATTGCCAATATATTCATGGAATCCCACAGTTCAACAAATATCCTATCCTTTATTCCCAAACCATCAAATGCTATTGCCACATCAGCTTTTTTTTCAAGGAACGAATTAAATCTTTCAAATGAATGTTCTCCAGATTCTGACATATCACGCAAATCAAGTACAAAACATTCATGATTCTTTTTATTTAATTCCTCTACAATTCTATCTGTAAAATAATTAAACGACTCTACATCTGAATAAAATAAAACAAAACGCATTACTTTAAAAATCACTCCTCGTATAAACCATACTCTTTTATCTTTGCATTAATAGCTTTCTTCAGCTTCGTAGAGCTTGTACTCTGTGTATATGGGAAAAATACCATTGTTGAACCATGCTCTTCAAGAAACTCCTTCTGAGCAAGCCAATACGCATCATGCTCATAATCACTTCCTGAAAACTGAACATCAAAATGATACACTTTATACATATCCTGTGTTCCACAAAAATTAAGCGGAAGCTTTACAGCCTCATCAACATAACGGCATGAACGCACCATTTCAATTCTTTCTTCAAACGGAACAAACGGCTCAGCCTGCTTATTAAGCCTTACCCCCTCATCTGACACGACCCCGACAATCAGATAGTTGCACTGTTCTTTTGCTCTTTTAAACATATTAAGATGTCCGATATGAAAAAGGTCAAAAACACCAGCTATATAACCTATATTATACGGTTTTTTCTCATTTTCTCCATCAGTGCCAGTATTTCCTGAATTCTCAGCAATCATGCCTGCCGCACGTTTTTGTGCAATCTCTCTTCTTTTATTCGGATATTCATTTGAAGGGTCATATATATGATACTTTGAAATTCCCATTTCCTTTAACTGCTTTACAACACCATAATATTTTTTTATACAAATAATCAAATGAAGTTCATCAGAATCTATATCTCTTAAAACATCAGGAGAATTAACCGGTACATTATCCATCATTGTTCCCCATTTCGACTGATTGTTATCTATAATCGAAAAAATATCGTAACAACCTGCAAATTCATCAAGAAATCTTTTTGTAAAATTGCCCGAACCAAA
>ERZ773202.1834-NODE-1834-length-12469-cov-2.866280_pt1 | contig 12469 bp, 6 predicted proteins | sample MGYA00580998_ERZ773202 | MGnify/ENA primary metagenome ERZ773202 (study PRJEB29015, sample SAMEA2737803) | human gut metagenome | biome: human gut; feature: human-associated habitat; material: faeces | place: China | collected 2012 ...
TATATTATGATTTCGAGAATGCGTAGCACGGAGAAATCAATCATAAATGATATGGAGGAACAGTAACATGGCAAAAAGAGGTGGATTCCCCGGAGGCGCAATGCCCGGTAATATGAACAATCTGATGAAGCAGGCACAGAGAATGCAGCGTCAGATGGAGACACAGCAGGCTGAGCTTGAAGCAAAGGAATTCTCTGCGGCAGCAGGCGGCGGAGTTGTAGAAGTTACAGTGAGCGGCAAGCGTGAAGTGACAAAAGTCAAGATTGACCCTGAAGCAGTTGATCCAGATGATGTTGAAATGCTTGAAGACTTAATTATGGCTGCAACAAATGAAGCTTTAAGAAAGTGTGAAGAAGAATCACAGGCACAGATGTCTAAGATTACAGGAGGTCTTTCAGGATTGGGCGGAGGCCTTTTCTAATGGATATTTACAGCGGACACATTAACAAATTAATTGAACAGTTGTCCAGATTACCAGGGGTTGGAGCTAAAAGTGCCCAGCGCCTGGCATTTCACATTATTAACATGCCACAGGAAGAGGTAGATGGACTGACTAATGCCATCACAAGTGCGAAAGCTAATGTGAGATATTGCAAAGAGTGTTTTACACTTACAGATGAAGAAATTTGTCCGATATGTGCCAATAAGGCACGTGACCATTCAACAATTATGGTGGTTGAACATACGCGTGATATGGCAGCATATGAAAAGACAGGCAAATATAATGGCGTATATCATGTGCTTCATGGTGCAATAAGCCCGATGCTTGGAATCGGACCTGCCGATATTAAGATTAAAGAGCTTATAAAAAGGCTTGAAGGTGATGTGAATGAAGTTATTATTGCAACCAATTCAAGTCTTGAGGGCGAGACAACCGCAATGTATCTTTCAAGGCTTATTAAGCCGACCGGAATTACGGTTACAAGAATTGCAAGCGGAGTTCCTGTCGGTGGAGACCTTGAATATATAGATGAAGTTACACTTCTGCGTGCTCTTGAGGGACGTACACAATTGTAAAATGGGAGCAGATTTATGGCTGTAAATATGGTAAACGATATTGTCTCCGGACACAGGGCGAGAATGCTCAATTTAAAAAAATATTATCCGTTTTTTAAACTCACAGAGATTTCATTGTCACAGTTTAAAGACGGCAAGTACGAAATACTTGATATGGGATATATCGTTATGGGTATTTTACGCTTTTTTATAGAGGAAAATAACTTTAATGAAAAAGATGTTACATACCCTGAATACCTTGAATTTTTTCATGAACTCATTTCAAGGGATTTCGGACTATTATTAAGTGAAGAAGAAAACAGGGAAATTGGCGGCTACATTTTTGATAAAATTAAAAATGACGGCCGCCCTTTTGATTTTGAATATTTTGACCCGGTTGAAAGAAAAAAGAGAATTTCGCGGGTAAGGATGATTGAAAGCACAATAAGGGACAGTATAGTGTGGTATACGATAAGTTCCGATGCTGTGGAATTTTATCTTGATACAAAAGAGATAAAAGATGAGAGCAGGATAAGTGTGCAGCAGCTTCTGCTTGAAAAAATGATACAGGCAAAGAATTTCAAAGGTGGTACGGAAGTTGTTGAAAGAATTAATGAAGAGGTAAGCAGGCTTGCACTTGTGCAGCAGGATGTAATTAATACGCTTGCATACGATGTTTTTGCCGGAATAGAAGCATACCGTGATTTTGTAGAAACGGGAATGCGTTGGTTTGATGATGAGGAAAAGCTGTTTAAGAAAAACAGTGATTTAATAAAATCGGCACTTGAAAAAATATCGCCGGGAGGGCAGGCGGATGCAGCATATTATAAGACAATCAGTGAGATATATGAGCTTGAAAACCAGCTGAAAGTTGCAATGAACAGACACGCACAGCTTCTTGGGGCATGCACCCATATGCAGAAACTCACAGATGATGCTGTAAGGCATGCAAAGCTTTCTCAGATAAGAAGCCATGTTGATTTCACATCACTTTTAAAAAAGATGACGGAAAATGGTGATGCATCGGTGCTGATTCCTCTTATAAACGGAATTTTAAAACCAAATACGAAGAAAACATTTAATCTTAATTCCATAGATGAAGCACTTACAATGAGACCTGCAAGATATCAGGAGATAGAAAAGGTAAGTGTAAAAAAGCAGAAAGAAATCATATTTGAAGATGAATTGGAAGAGAAAAGAATTGCGGATAATTATGTGTTTATAATGAAAAATCTTATTTCGGCACTGCACAAAAAAGAAGCGTTCACACTGGAAGAATTTAATCTGTCAATGAAAAATATGTATTCCGAAAATGTTCTTAAAAATGCAGATTATTTTTCATTTTTCGTAAATCTGTGCCAGAAGAAAAAGCATATAATCGGTGGTGAAGATATGGATAGTGAAAGTTTTATGGATGATATATTGAAAAAATATTTTGAGAATGAAGCCCCGGTTGGTTTTTCTATAGATGAGGGGAATGGCAAAATGCTTGAACTTATGGACGGATGTGAAGTGAGCGACGTTACATTCCATAGAGAAGATTACAGCAATTAACATTTAATATAAATTTATACCGGAAGGGAAAAATTATGGAGAGCAGAAATTTAGACAGAGCATTAGATATCGTGTCAAAACTTATCAATGGCGAAAATGTTGGTGAAAATGGAGATAATGCAGCACTGTATCAGGAGTACAGCACAAATGCACAGGTTTATGACATTGTTATGATGACTCTTAAAAAGATGAATCTTGACATATATGAGTATAAAAACAGCCTGTATGTAAGTGCAGGCCAGAATAATCCGGTGTTTGGATATACTAACGAAGAGTTGAGAAAAGAACTTGGAGTTAAGTTGAACAGAGAATTGTATCTTGCATATTTTGTTATTTACAATACTATCACATCATTTTACAGTGATACGTCAGCAGCAAATTATACAAGTTACGTGCGTATTGAAGATGTAATAGAAAATGTTGATAATTCCATAAACGGTATAATTGATAAGCGAAACGGCATAGTCCTTGATGAGATAGAGGAAAACAGTTTTAAGCAGATTGCGTTAAGCTGGGAGGAACTACCGGCCTCATCTGACAGTGTTCAGGCTGGGATGAGGGCAGCGAGAAATTCAAAAGCAGGATTTGTCAAAATAGTTTTTAATTTTCTTGTAAATCAGGGGCTGCTTGTTGATAATTCGGAAAAGCCGGAAAATTCTGTGGATAATACAAAAGAAGATGAAAATTCTGGTGGAAATCTTTATTATCCTACAAACAGATTCCGGGCACTTATAGAGAATTACTTTGATGAATATAAAGGAAGATTTACGCAGATTTTATCGAAAGGAGAGAAGAACGATGCCACAGATTAACAGAATCAGGGTAAACAATGTAAAGTACAATTTCGGAACACAGATGTATGATGATTTTATGATGCGTCCAAATTGCAGCAGCATGATTTATGACCTTGCGAACGGCGGTGGTAAGAGTCTTCTCATGCTCATGCTTTTGCAGAATGTAATTCCGAACTGTACACTTGATGAGAAGCAGCCGGTTGAAAAGCTTTTCAGGCAGGGGGGAGGAAATACAGTCATACATTCTCTTGTGGAATGGAAACTGGAGCCATGTTACAGAAAAGATAATTATACATATATGACAACAGGATTTTGTGCGAGAAAAGCGGGTGCACAGAGCAATTCGTCGGGTATAGAATATTTTAATTATGCTATTTTCTACAGGGAATTCGGCGACAATGATATAAAAAATCTTCCACTTACAAGTAACGGTGAGAGAATAACATACAACGGATTGAAAGAATATCTTAGAAATCTTGAAAAAGATGATTTTAATGTGTCGGTAAAAATATTTGACAGAAAAGGAGATTATCAGAATTTCCTGTCACATTACGGAATATATGAGAGCCAGTGGGAAATTATACGTGGAATCAATAAAACAGAAGGACATGTAAGAACTTATTTTGAGAGCAATTACAGAACAAGCCGTAAAGTTGTGGAAGATCTTCTTATTGAAGAGATTATAGAAAAATCATTTAATAATAAGTTAGGTGTGACTGATGATGAAGGTCAGATGGCAAGGACACTTCTTGATATTAAAGATAAGCTGCTTGAATTGTCAAAAAAGAATTCACAGATAGGCAATTATAACAGTCAGGTTGAAGAAATAGAAAAATTTGCACAGTATGCAGAATCATTCAAAGTGAATTTTATAAAAAAGCAGGAACTTGAGGAAAAGATATACAGGCTTTTGTGTGCCTGCAAAATTATAATTGCTGACAGGGAAGCATTATCAGAGCAGAATAGTTCCGATTTGGAAAAAATACAGGAAAAAATTAATAATGAACAGTATCTGATTCAGTCGGCACAGGTTGCAAGCGAGCAGAAGTCACTTGATGCAATACGTGAGCTTGTTGATGTTTACAGTGCAAAGATTGAAGCGGCAGACAGCCGTTTTGCCGAAAGAAAAGAGCTGCTTAGAAAATCTGAATCAGTCAATGATTATGCAGATTATCTTAAATATGAAAATGATTTTAACAAAATAAAACAGACTATCGATAATAGAATGCGTGAGCATGACGACATTACGGCAGAGCTGCATGATATAGCTGTAAAAATATTTGAATTGTCAAATGATGAGCGGGAAAAATTAAAAGAAAGTCTTAAACAATCGCAAAAAGAGCTGAAGACCGCAGAGGATAATTATAAAGAATCACAGAAAACATTTGATTTAATGATAAAAGAAGAGGCAGCTGCACAAAGTCTTGTTTCATTTTTAAAGAGCCGCATTGAAAATGACGAAAAGCAGATGGCGGTTCTCATGGAAAAATGTGGAATAATTATTGCCGAAAATGTTGAGGCAGAGCTTTTAACATCAGAAGAGAATATTAAAGAGGCCAGACAGGAGATACAGCAAAAAGATAAGGCATATAATGATTTGAAACTCCGGCTTGGCGATACTCAGACAGACATTGCAAGAATTGATGTCGGACTTGAATTTATAAAAAAAGAAATCGAAGATGTCAAGAAAATACAGGCAGAGTATGAGCAGACAAAGGACAAACTTGATACGCTCTCAAAAATATATAATGATGAAAATACGGCAGGACTTGATATAAAGATAAAGGAGTATGGTGACAGCCTTGACAGCGAGTATTTTGAAGCGGAAAAAGAGGCACAAAAACTTGCTGCATTTATTGAAAATGCAAAGAAACACCAATATTTATTAGATGCAAAGAACAGAACAAAATTAAAAGAATATCTTTTTACAAGATATAAAGATGATGTCGAAGAAGGTGCTGGCTGGCTTGCACAGCTTGATGAGAAACAGCGTAAAGATGTAAAGAGGCGTATTCCGTTTGTAGAATACAGTTTTATTGTAAAAAATAATTTTGATAAAATAAAAAATGATGCGGCACTTGCCAGCTTTAATCTTGATTCGTATATCGTTCCACTTGTGAGTGAAGATAATGTCCTGAATGCAAAAGTCCAGATTGATAAAGATACAGTTGTATTTGCAATGAAAGATATGGATTTTCTTAAAGATGAGGCAAAAACCGAGTCAGAGATTGCAGCGGCACAGGAAGAGCTTGATAATATTAATCATAAAATAGAAAAGATTGAAGACCGCCGAAAGGTTGTATTTGGTGACTATTGTTATGCTATAAATAATAAGATGCAAAGGTTTGAAAAAGCATCAGATGATTTACGCAGGCTCACAGAGAATATGTCGCAGAGCAGGGAAAATCATGAAAAGCTGAAAGCAGAAGAACAGCTTCTTAAAAAGCAGTGTGATAGTGCGGCTGCACAGGCAGAATCGGCAAAAAAAGCATATACAGAGGAGTGCAGCCGTTATGAGATTTTAAAACTTGCAAAAAAACATAAGGAGCAGCTTGCCGAAGAATATGCAAAGCAGAGACAGGTACTTCTTGATGCAGATAATCTTTCACGAAAGCTTGGAGATTCACAGAGGGATGTTGACAATAAGAAAGAAATTCTTGAGAATGTAAGTAAAACTCTTGCAGTATATGAACAAAAAATTGAGACTGCAAAAAAAGACTGGGAAGAAAATTACAACCATTTTTATGATATGGATATAGATACATCAGACAAACCGGAAAAAGAATTTGCAGGTATGACATACATGCAGCTTGAATCAAGATTTTTCGGACTGAAAGACATATTGGACAAAGAGATGGTTGACGTTGCAGATAAAGAAGCACTTATGGAACATTACCGTATTTCAATGGAAAAGTGCAAAAAAGCCATTGAATACCGTGGTGATGATTTTGAAACAGTAAAATCAGATTTTGAAACAGGTAAAACGATTGTTTCAGATGCACAGGAACTTCTTCACATAAAACAGCAGATTGCTGATATAGAGAAGGAAACGAGAGCTGACAGAGATGAATTTGATGCACAGAATGCACTTATGAACCGTCTTGAGGGTAGTATTGCACATGCTGTGAGCCAGATAAAAGAAAGATTCGGTGAATATGAACCGCTTTTGTGTGAAAATCCTGAAAGCTACATCAGCCAGCATAAGAATTATATAAAAGAGCTTGATGAGAGAACACAACGCATTAAAGCAGAGATAGCAGGTCAGGCAAAAGCTTTAAAAAAATATTATATATGTGAAAAAGACCTTGAGAGAATTGTGACAGATGCCGGTATGGATATTCCGGATGAGGAAGCAGTTGCCAATGTTTTCAGGCAGAATGAAAATGCATATGATTTAAAGATTCTTGAGACTGAGATAGATTCATATGAGAAAATCTCAAAGGATTATTCACAGCTTGTAAAGCTTATTGAAAAAAGAAGAGAAGATTTTCAGAGCAGGAAAGAACAATTCTGCCGCCGTCTTGTGGAATTTGATGCAGATGAGCTTTCGGCAGAAATGAATGCTTCGATAAATATTCCGTCTGATTGCAAAGATGTTGAGGTGTTATGCAGCGGGCTTCGCAGGACGAATGAATACATAGTATTGGAAAAAGAGCGTGTTTCAAAGGGTATTGAAGATATGGAACAGATAAAAGACAACTTTGAAAACCGTTGTATACAGACGTGCTGCAATATAAAAACAGAACTTGACAGACTTCCTGGTCTTTCAACAATACGTCTTGATGATGAAATCATATCGATGATTGGGCTGTTTATTCCATATGTAAAGGAAGAACTGTATAAGAGCAGGATGTCATTATATATAGATGAGACAATTGCAATGTCTGAAAGCATTTCGTCACAGGAAGAAAGATTGAAATATATAAGAAACAGGCTCACATGGAAACGTCTTTTTTCTGTAATAGTAACTGATATGAATGCAATAAGGGTACAGCTTTATAAACGTGAGCGTATCAAGGACCAGAGCAGGTATCTGCGATATGAGGAGGCAGTTGGCTCTACGGGACAGTCACAGGGAATTTATATACAGTTTCTTATAGCTGTAATAAATTATATTGCAAGCGTTAACGCATCAGTTAGTGAAACGGCAGTTCTTGGAAAAACAATATTTATTGATAATCCGTTCGGTGCCGCAAAAGATATTTATATATGGGAACCGATTTTTAAGCTTTTAAAGACAAACCATGTACAGCTTATCGTTCCGGCAAGAGGTGCAACACCGGCAATTACAGGAAGATTTGACGTTAATTATATACTTGGACAAAAACTTGTTGACGGAAGACAGCAGACTGTTGTCGTTGATTATTACAGCAGGACAAACACGACCCAGCTGGAATATACGAGAATGGATTATGAGCAGACGAGCTTTGAGTTTTTCGTATAAAAAGTTTACAATAATCAATAGCTGTGATAAACTTATGACATATATGTAGTGTAGATATACTGCGTATATATCATAATTACGATTAGAGAATAACCCGGATTGCAGGGTGTTAATACATAAAAATTGATTAGTAAAGGTGGCGTCTTGTTGTGGATAAATATGAAATGAATCTTAAAATTGAACAGATTAAGCAGCTTGCAGCAAAAAAATCTTATAAAGAAGCAGCTGCAATTGCAAAAGAGATGAGCTGGCACAAGGTAAAAGACTGGAATGCACTTGCAACAGTAATTAACGTGCAGGAAGCAGTCGGAGATTACGAGGAAGCGAGAGATATGGCTATTCTTGCATATAACCGTAATCTTGGAGGCAGAAAGCTTGTATACAAACTTACTGAGATTATGATAAAGCTGAAGCAGTTTGATGATGCTGATGGGTTATATGAAGAATATGAGCGTATGTCACAGCATGATGTCAGCAGATACATTCTTTATTATATTTTAAGAAAAGCAGAAGGTGCGTCAGATAACGAGCTTGTTGAAATTCTTGAAGACTATAAGAATCATGAGATTGATGAAAAATACATGTATGAGCTTGCTTGCCTGTATGCAAAGACAGGAAGAAAAGACGAGTGCATTAAAGCGTGTGATGAACTTGCACTTTTATTTCAGGATGGCATATATGTTGAAAAGTCAATGGAATTAAAGCAGGGACTTGGGGCACCGCTTACAACAATGCAGATTAAGATTCTTGATGATGCAAAACTTAAAAAACATGATGATGAAAAGACAAAAGAAATCATGTTTGAACAGCAGAAAGAACTTGCAAGAATACGTCAGGATGATATTGAAGAGGCATTAAAAGAGGATGATGATAAAGAAGCCGGGAAACCGGAGACTGAAGCAGAATCTTCAGATGATAAAAAAGCAGAACAGGCAAAGCCACAGATGCAAAGCATTGATGCAGGAAGCCTTATGGCTGCAACATTAGAGCCATGGGATGAGCCGGTAAAAGAAGAAGGTGACGAACAGACAGAAGAAATAGAGATAAATATAGAAGAAACTGATGAACCAAAGGGTGAATCAGCAGAAAATAATGATACAGCAGAAAATCTTTCAGGCGAAGATATGAAAGAAGAACATGATGCTGATAACAAAGAACAGCCGGATAATACAGATGTATTTAAAATGGCAAGAAAAGCAGCGGCGGCAGTATCCGATAACAAGCCCGGACAGATGCCGGAATCATTGAAAGAACTCATAGCTAATGCCAAGAAAAAGATTGAAAACAGCTATGACAGAATGAGCCGTGAGGATGAAGAAGAACGTCTTCGTGAAGAAAGAATAGAGGCACAAAGACATATTAAAGAGCGTGAAGATGCTATGGAGATTGAGCCTGTAAGCGTACCGAATGTCAATAATATTTATGACACACAGAACATTCAGGCAGAGCTTGCAAAGAATTTAAGTGAAATTCTTGACGAAGATACACAGGCATTAAGACCGGATCCGGTGACGAATACAGACAATATTACGGATGAGGTGCAGCCGGAAGAAGATGAGCAGATTGAAGGACAGTTAAGCCTGGCAGACTGGATGGAAACAGTACGCGAACAGAAATACGGCAACAGGGATACTAAAGAATATTCTAAAGAAGAACTCGAACGCATGCTTGATGAAAAGGATGAAAAGAGTGCTGCATATGAGCGTCTTATGGAAGAACAGAAAGAAATTGCAAAGGCAAACGGCTCTGAATTTAATGAGGAAGAAGCAAGATTAAAAGCAAGAGAAAAGATGATGCTCCATGCAGCAAAGACAGACCTTGCTATAAGAACCGGTAAAGCTACAGTGAAGCTTGAAGAAGCGGCAGATGCCATGAGAAGTATGGCAGAACAGGCAGGAGATGTGCAGGAAGAAGCTGCCAATGAGCAGACAGCAACTAAAGAAACGGATATAGCAGAACAGATAACTGAAAATATCCAGAAGGATACAGTCGTATCACTTGATACAGCAGAGATTGAAAGAATATCAGATGAAATGTTAAAGAGTGCTGTCAGTGAGGAACTTGATATGGAGCAGACAGACGAAACAGAAGAGATCCCAATCGGCGAGCTTATGCCTGAAGAAAATACACGTAAAATTAAGCCTTCAGCAGTAAAAGAACCGGAACCCCAGGTTGATGATATTGAGCAGGAAATAGATGAAGAAAAGAAACTTAGCGGAGATCTTGCAAAGATATTCAGAAAATACAGAGAAATGCCTGGTCTTGAGAGCCAGCTTGCATCTTATTTTGAGACACTGGATAAGGAAATGCAGACTAATACTTCATCATGCGGAAATATTCTTATTTCAGGCAATTCAAGTTCTGACAAGACAGACCTTGCAAGAACAATTGTAAGAGCAATCAATCATCTTTATCCGGACCGCCAGAAAAAGATAGCAAAGACAACCGGTGACAGTATTAATCACAGAGGAATCAGCAGAGCCATGTCAAAGCTTAAAGGAACTGCTCTTATTGTAGAGGGTGCCGGTTCAATCCAGCCAAAGCGTATTGAAGAGATTACACAGTGCCTTAATCAGGATACAGGCAGAATGATAGTAATATTTGAGGATTCTGATGCTGAGATGAATGTTTTGTTAAACTTCAATCCGGATTTGACAAAGCAGTTTAACCACAGAATTATATTAAAGCAGTATACTGTTAATGAACTTGTAGAAATGGCAAGAAAATTTGCACGTAAACGTCAATATGAAGTTGATGATGATGCACTTCTTGAATTGTACTTAAAGATTGATAAGCTTCACAGTGTGACAGACAATATCCGTCTTGATGATATCAAGGAGATTATCAACAAAGCGATAGCACATTCAGAAAAACGTGCTTCAAGAAAGTTCTTTGGCGGAATTAAGAAAAAACGTGGTGAAAAGGGAGATATTTTCTTCCTTACAGATGCCGATTTTAAAGATTGAAAATAAAAATTATTTAATTTAAGGAGAGAGAATATGAATAATATTGATGAAATGTCAGTAAACGCGATAAGAGTTTTATCTGCGGATGCGATTCAGAAAGCTAAATCAGGTCATCCGGGACTTCCTCTTGGAGCAGCACCTGCTGCATATGAATTATGGAGCAGACACATGAACCACAATCCAGCTAATCCAAAATGGGAAAACAGAGACAGATTTATCCTGTCAGGCGGACACGGTTCAATGCTGTTATATTCACTTTTACATTTATTTGGATATGGTAATCTTTCAATAGATGATATCAAGAATTTCAGACAGCTTGATTCGCTTACGCCAGGACATCCTGAATATGGTCATACTGTAGGAATTGAAGCTACAACAGGTCCTCTTGGACAGGGTATGGCAATGGCAGTAGGTATGGCAATGGCAGAGGCACATCTTTCTGCTGTATTCAATAAAGAGGGATATCCGGTTGTTGACCACTACACATATGTACTGGGTGGTGACGGCTGTATGATGGAAGGTATTTCATCAGAATGTTTCTCTCTTGCAGGAACTCTTGGACTTAACAAGCTTATTGTTTTATATGATTCAAATAATATTTCAATTGAGGGAAGCACAGATATTGCATTTACAGAAGATGTAATGAAGCGTTTTGAAGCTTTTGGTTTCCAGACAATAGAAGTTAAAGATGGCAATGACCTCGCGGCAATCGGAGCAGCAATTGAAGAGGCGAAGGCTGATAAAGAGAGACCTTCACTTATTAAGATTGATACTCTTATCGGATTTGGATGTCCGGCGAAGCAGGGTAAGGCAAGTGCTCACGGCGAGCCTCTCGGAGAAGAAAATGTTGCCGCATTAAAGGAAAATATCGGATGGCCATGTAAGGGCGATTTTGAAGTTCCACAGGAAGTTTATAATAACTATAAGAAGATAGCACAGGAGCGTGGTGCGGCAGAAGATAAGTGGAATAAACTTTTTGATGAATATTGTGAGAAGTTCCCTGAAATGAAAGAAAAGTGGGATAAATATTACAACGGATATGATCTTACAGATTTATTCGAGTCAGAAGAATACTGGGTTAAGCCTGAAAAAGCAGAAGCTACAAGAAGCACGTCAGGAGCACTTCTTAACCTTATTAAGCAGCATATGCCTAACCTCGTAGGCGGTTCTGCTGACCTTGCACCATCTAATAAGACAAACATGAAGGATGCAGGCGATTTTTCTAAGGAAAATTACGCTGGAAGCAATTTCCACTTTGGCGTAAGAGAGCAGGCCATGACAGCTATCACTAATGGTATAGCACTTCACGGAGGATTAAGACCATTTGCAGCAACATTCTTCGTATTCAGTGATTATACAAAACCTATGGCAAGACTTTCATCACTTATGAAACTGCCTGTAACATATATTTTCACACATGACAGTATCGGTGTCGGCGAAGATGGTCCTACACATGAACCGATAGAGCAGCTTGCTGCATTCCGTTCACTTCCAAACTTTACCGTTTTCCGTCCATGTGACAGAACAGAGACAGCGGCAGCATGGATGTATGCCATAAAATCAGAGAGCACACCTACAGGACTTGTGCTCACAAGACAGAATCTTCCACAGATTGAAGGATCTTCAAAGGAAGCTTTAAAGGGTGGCTATATCATTGATAACAGCACAAAAGCTGAACCTGATGCAATTATAATAGCAAGCGGTTCAGAAGTTTC
>ERZ773202.1846-NODE-1846-length-12418-cov-2.950012_pt1 | contig 12418 bp, 8 predicted proteins | sample MGYA00580998_ERZ773202 | MGnify/ENA primary metagenome ERZ773202 (study PRJEB29015, sample SAMEA2737803) | human gut metagenome | biome: human gut; feature: human-associated habitat; material: faeces | place: China | collected 2012 ...
TGATCTACTAAACAAATTTCTTGATAGAATTTGTTAATTCTTCCTAAAACTATTTTTTCAGCAATTGCTTCTGGTTTTCCTTCATTCATTGTTTGAATTTTTAAAATTTCTTTTTCTTTTTCTACTCTTTCAGCAGGTACTTGATCTCTATCAATAAATTCAGGTCTTGCTGCAGCTATTTGCATACATACATCTTTTGCTAATTCTTTAGTTCCAGATGTCATATTTACTAATACTGCAATTTTTCCATCACCATGAATATATTTTTCAATTAATCCATCTGTTGTTTCAAATCTTGCAAATCTTCTTATTGAGATATTCTCTCCAATTGTTGCAATTTTTCCAATTAATGCTTCATTAACTGTTTTTCCTTCTTCAAACATTGCTGGTTCTGCTAATAATGCTTCTACTGATTCTGGATTATTTTTTACTATTTGTTTTGCAACATCCATTACAAATGTTCTGAATTCTTCATTTTTGGCAACAAAGTCTGTTTCAGAGTTAACTTCAACTATTGCTCCTACTTTTTCATCTTCTGAAATATATGCTTCTACCATACCTTCAGCAGCAACTCTTCCTGATTTTTTTGCAGCCTTTGTGATTCCTTTTTCACGTAAAAGTTCTGCAGCTTTTTCTAAATCTCCATCTGTTTCTGTTAAAACTTTTTTGCAGTCCATCATTCCTGCTCCTGTTTTTTCTCTTAATTCTTTAACTAATGCAGCTGTAACCATTATTTATTCCTCCTTTTAAATTTTAATAATTGTTTATTCCAATTATTATATACATAATTATTAAAATAGAGTAGAGCAGTAGAGCCCCACTCTTTTATTCTTAATTATTATTCAGCTTTTTCGTCAGCTTCACTTGCAACTTGTTCCATTGATGTAGCTTCTTCTTCAACATTTTGTTCTTCTGTTGTTTCAAAGCTTTCACCTTGTTTTCCTTCAATGATTGCATTTGCCATAACATCTGCTATTAAGCTTACAGATCTTATTGCATCATCATTTCCTGGAATTGGATAGTCTAAGTCTTGTGGATTGCAGTTTGTATCTACAATTCCAACTACTGGTATATTTAATTTTTTAGCTTCTAATATTGCTATTCTTTCTTTTTTAGGATCTACTAAGAAGATAACTCCTGGTAATTTATCCATTTCTTTGATTCCACCAAGATTTTTTTCTAGTTTTTCCATTTCTTTCTTTAATAGAATTACTTCTTTTTTAGGTAATACATCAAATGTACCATCTTCTTCCATTTTTTCAAGATCTTTTAATCTTTGAATTCTTTTTTGGATTGTATCAAAGTTTGTTAACATTCCACCTAACCATCTTTGATTTACATAGTACATTCCACTCTTTATTGCTGCATCTTTCATGCAATCTTGAGCTTGTTTTTTTGTTCCTACAAATAGGACTGTTTTTCCTTCTTCTACTTGTTCTTTGATGAATTCATATGCTTCATCAATTTTCTTTGAAGCTTTTTGTAAGTCGATGATATGAATACCATTTCTAGCTTGGAATATGTATTCTGCCATTCTTGGATCCCATCTTCTTGTTTGATGTCCAAAGTGAACACCTGCTTCTAGTAATTGTTTCATTGCAACTACTGCCATTTCTAATTCCTCCCTTTTTGTTATAACTTCCATAAAGTATCTTCATCTATTCGGACCTATTTTCATAGGCACTTCCTACTAAACTACTCTTTATGTGTTTTTTACGCTCATTATTATAACACATTTTTTGAAAAAATCAAGTGTTTTTTGTTTATTTTACACATTTTTCTAATAATTCAATTGGTAATTTCTTAGATGTATCTATTTTTGCATTTGTTCCTATTGGAATTACTATTTTTTTCTCAATATGTCCAAAATTATCTGATTTTATTATTGGACCATCAAATTCGTTGCCTATAACATCTAGCAAAATTCGTTCTAATGTAATTTTGCTTTCATGTGTATAATTTCCTAACCATATTCCTCTTATTTTTTTAAATATATCATTTTGTTTCATATAATATAAGTAATTATTTGCAAGTGCTGGACATGTTTCAAATCCCAATTCTTCTAGAAATAATATTTTATCTGTGAAATCTATATTATACTTTCCAGCTACTAGTGCTTTTGTTAAACTTAAATTTCCACCAATAAGTTGTCCTTCAACATTTCCTTTTTGAATTATTCTATAATCTGCTTCTTCCCCTAATTGCAAATCTCCATCTACAAATCTTTTCAAAACTTGTTTTAAACTATAATCTGTCTCATCTGTTGCTACTGTCTTAAAATTTGTACTACTATATGTAATTAATCCTGTTTTTTGAGTTATTATATTTGTTAATGATGTTATATCACTATATCCACAAATTATTTTTGGATTTTGCTTTATCATATCAAAATCAAGATATTCAAATGTAGAATTACTATTTTCCCCACCTTTTGCACACCATATCATTTTTATATTCGGATTTTTAAACATTTCATTTATATCTTTTGCTTTTTCTTTTGCACTAGCACTATAATTTTGCGAATTGGAAAATAAATTTTTAGAAAATTTTACTTTATATCCTAAATTTTCAATTATTTTTTTCGCATTTTGAATTTCTTCAATATTATCTTCAATTATCGGACTAGCTGGAGCTACAACTCCTATTAAGTCACCTTTTTTTAATTTTTCTGGAACTATCAATTTCATTCTCCTAATCTCTTTCTTCTTTTATCTTTACATTTTTATTTTGAATTTCTTCTACTATTTCATTTCTTAAGTCTATCATTTCAAAGATTTCTATTGCTTTTCCACCTTCAAATACAACCACATTAGAATATGTTGTATTAAATATTGCATTATCTATGTTCTTGATTATTCTCTCTTTACTTATTCCTTGTTCTAATTGTTTCATAGCATATTTTATTAAAAAATTATATAAATTTTGTTTTACACTTAATTTTGTTTGAATACTTATTCCTTCTTGTAATGCCGTACATAACATATCACAACTTGATATATTATCATAAATAGTATCAATTCCTATTTTCTTCGCTTTTTGAATAAATCTTGATGTTCCTTTGTTAACAAGATCTGTCGGACTATCATGTGTTACATTTAACATTACTTCTAATTGCTCACTTATTGCTTGATAACTTCCTTTTTCAATTCCTTTATCTCCTAATGCATTTTTCGAAACAATATCAGCTATTGCTTCTGCAAATCCAGTTCCATATACTTGCAAATTTCCAGTGTCTTTAAAATAAATTATAGCTTCTGTTCCCATATATATTTTTTTTCCATCTTTTTGCATTATAATTCCAGTAATTGCATGTGCTAACTCATGTAATAATGTTTCTTCATTAACATTCTCTGGATTTATAAAAATTATACTATTTGCTTTATCAAATGCAGCTATAGAATTTGGGCCTTCTTGTTCACTAATTTCTTTACCTGTTTTTTCTACAACTTTTAATCCTCGTTTCAAATGTTCATCTAATACTGATAAGTTTAAATCAGGCATTGTTACTTTTAAATTCTCTAGTCCTTCTATAAAAACTGTTTTATATTTATCTGGAATACTACTATTTTGTTGTATCTTTTTTTCTATTTCAGCATATGTTGGTTTATTTTTTCCTAATTGCTTACTAAATTCTTCTACTGAATCAAAATACAAATCACTTCCACAATTTCCTGTTAATAATTTATATTCATTTGGAGCTAATTTTTGTATAGTTACTACTTCATCACTACTATTTTCCTGATTAATTTCTATATCTTTTTCATTAAGTTCAATTTGACTTTGTATTTGATCTACTGTAACTATTTCTTGACTTTTTCCTTCTGCTTTTACTGTTTGTCCACATCCCAAAATTGATATTGCTGTTACTAATGAAACAAGAATCTTTCCAAAAATAATTTTTGGTTCAAATTTTAACTTTTTATGGTTAAATTTTGAATTATTTTCAGCTTGTTGAAAATCTTTATGATAACATTTATTTCTTATTTCATTTTTTTCAAAAATATTATATAATTCTGTAAATTCTTGCATTGTTGGATACATAAATTTTTCGTCATCTAATATTTTCAAAAAATATTTTTGATGTCTTGTATTTAATAAAATTAAATATTTGTTTTCTTTATATAATATTTGCATTACAACTTTAAATTCTTCCATTTTACAACATTTCCTTTTCTACTATTTTAATCCAATTATTGCAGTTGATAGTCCATATTTTTCTTTTTCTACTCTATATGAATGTATTAAATCTGAATTACAAACACTACAAATTCCACAATCTATAATATTTTCTTTTTTTAGTCCTGCTTTTTGCAAAATTTCTTCATTTATTTTTACTGTATCTATCAGCCATTTATTTTCTGATTTTCTTTCTATAATTTCATCTAATTTTAAATCTTTAAACTCATTTTCAAATAAAGTTTGTACATCTTTTTCAACTTCAAAATGACATTTTCTTATGCTTGGACATATACAACAAATAATATCTTTTGAATTGCTCCCATATTCTTTTCGCATTTTTTCTACTGTTTCTACAGAAATTCTTTGAAGTGTTCCTTTCCATCCTGAATGTACATTTGCTATTGCTTTTTTTACTGGGTCAAAAAACATTAATAATATACAATCTGCATTCGTTGTTGCTAATAAAATATTAGATTTATTTGTTATTAAACCATCTGTTAAATCATATTCTTTTAAGTTAAAGTCTGGTTTGTTAATGTTTACATGTTCATCTACTTTTTTTACATTTTTAGTATGTGCTTGATTTGGTTTTACTGCATCTATATAGTTCATTTCAATAGCATTACATAAATCTGCATAGTCTTTCTTGGCTTCTTTAAATTCTTCTTTAGTTATTGGTTCTGCAGTTTTTGCTCTTGCCGTCCTAAAGTTTTTATCTATTCCTAAACTATAGGCATGTACTAAAATATCACTATATTCTAATAATCTTCTAAATTGTAAATATTGTACTCCATCTTTAACAATATGAATTACATTTTCATTAGATAAGTCTTTCATTATTTTGACATTCCTTTCCTGAAACTTAACTTTTTTTGGCTTCTGTCATTTCTTTCTTACGCCTTATAAGCCAAGCCTTTTCTTATTCTAAGCTAATTAGACTTTTTTTGTTTTATTTTTTCTAATATCTCTTTTTTACTCTTCTCATCAATGAAATTATATTTATTTTGGCAAGCACCATTATTAAAATTACATATACTCTTATAATCACAATAACTACATGGTGTTTTTTTATTTTTATAAAATGGTTTTAAATCTATTTTTCCGCTTAAAATTTCATTTGAAATTTGTTTTATTACTTTATACATATAGTCTTGTAAATCTTTAAATTCTTCTTTACTTACACAACTAGAATTTCCTTCACTTATATCTCCAGTTTTTTTGGAAATATATGCTGGAACTAAATTTGAATATCCACTATCTAGATTTTTATCATGTAATTTTACTACTTTTATATCTGCTAATATTAGTCCTTTCATTTTAAAACCTTTTCTTATTTGTTCTTCTATTTTTTCAATTCCAATATTTTTTTCTGTTTTTACCATTTGCTCTATTAAATTGAAATATAAAATTCCTGCTGGTAATAAATCTTCTTCTTTACATGCTGCATCTAAATATGTTAATAATTGTATCTGTAATCCTGCATATACTTCATTTAAGTCTATGTTTTTTATTGATGATTTATAGTCAATTATTCTTAAGTATTTTCCATCTTCATTTTGTGCTGTATCTATTCTGTCTATTTTTCCTATTATTTCAACATTTTTTCCATTATCTAATGTTATTCTAATTGGCTTGTATTTTCCTTTTTCATCAAATTCTATTTCTGTTCCTAATACATTAAATTCACTTAATGTTAATGTTTCTACTATATATTTTAATGCTTTTTTTACTAATCTTTTTAATCTTAAAACTAATGCTCTATATTTTGCTGTTGATGTAAATATATAATTTTTATTTTGTAAAAGTTTTTCATCAATTATTTTGTCTATTATTTCTGATATTTGTTCTTCTGTTAATTCTGATAATTGATATCCATTTTCTTTTACAATTGAAAAAAATTCATCAATTGTCTCATGCATAAATGTTCCTGTGTCAAAACTTTGTACTTTTAATTCTTCTTGTGGTTTTATTTTTAGTCCATATTGTAAAAAATATGAGAATGGACATCTTCTATATTGTTCTAGTTTTGATATACTTGTTGTTAATTTATTTCCATATAGTTTATCTATATTTTCTTGTTTTATTTTTTCTGGTAAATTTGAATAGTCTAATCCTTTTAAGCTTTGTTGTAATTTATTGTTCCAATTTTCGTCTTTTTTATAATAGTCATATACATAATACCACATTTTTTCAATTTCTGTTTCTTTTAATTTATTAATATTTTTTATTAATTGTTCAAATGTTGTATTTTGATTTAATATTTCTGATTTCTCTTCTATTACATCACTTTGTTCTTCTATATTTTTATAGATTTTTTTGATTTTATTTATTAACATTGATGGTCTTAATGCTTTTCCCTGCATATCTGATGATGGATATGATAAATACAATCTTTCTTCTGCTGTTGTAAATGCTTTATAAATATTGAAATTATCTTCATATAATTTGTCTATTGTTCCTTTAGCAAGTTCTATTCCATCTTGTTTTAAAATCTCTCTATCAGCATCATTCAAAAATCCTTCATCTTTTCTTACACTTGGAAATACTCCATCATTTAATCCTATTATAAATATTGCCTTTACTTTATGACTTCTTGATCTGTCTATATCTCCCATCATCACTTGGTCTTGTGTTCCTGGTATTTTTGTTAAACTACTATTTTTAAATCCTACTTTTAAAATTTGAGCATATTTGTCTAATGTTATTTTGTCATCTTTAAAAACTAATACAATCTCATCTAATATATCTATAATTGTTTGTATACTGCTTTGATATTCATTTGATAAATCTATTAATCCTTGCTCTTCTAATTTTTCTTGTTTTTGTTTTATTTTTTCTGCTATATCTTGCTCTATTAGAAAATTATATATTATCCTTGATATTCCTTCTGCTGTTTTATTTTCGTCTAATTTATTTTTTAAGCTTATTAATGGTTCTATTATTTGTTTTCTTATTTCTTCTAATCTTGCTATTTCTTCTTTATCTTTTTCATCATAATTACCATATGTAAATTCTTTTTTCCACTTGTTTTGCTTAATTCCCCATTTTAAACAATATTTTTCTAATCTAAATAAATCATCTTCATCTATTTCTGAAAATCCTATTTTTATATAATTTAGTACTGCTTCTTCTGTCCAATTTTTTGTAAATATTTCTAATATTGAGAGTACATATTGTACTAAAATGTTTTGACTCAAGTCTCTATTTTCATCTATAAATATTGGTATATTATATTGTGCAAATATTGCTCTTGCTAAACTTGAATATGTGTCTATATTTTTCGTAATTACTGCTATATCCCTATATCTGTAGTTTTCATCTCTTACTAATTTATATATTTCTTTGGTCACTTCTTCTATTTCTGAATATTGATTTTTTGCAAGAAATATTTTTATATTTTGTGGTATTTGTTCAAAATAGTTTGTTTTTGAATTATATAAATTTTTCTCTAAATGTTTTAATTCTGGTGTTTTAAATCTATATGTTTGCTCTAATTCTACTTCTTCTATTTTAATATCATTTTCTGATGCTATTTGTAATAATTTATTTATTGTTATTTGATTTGAATAAAATATGTCTGTATCTGCATTTTTTATTTCATGTATTGTGTCTGTACATATTGTTATTGTTACTTGTTTTGCAATCTTTACAAGTTTTTGAATGATATCATATTCTTGACTTGTAAATCCTGCGAATTCATCTATATATATCAAATTATCTTTAAAATCAGGTACTTTATCCACATTTTGTGCAAGTATTGTTAACAAGTCTGTTTCATCTATATATTTTCCAGCAATTTGTTCTTGGAATTTTTCATATATCATGTTTATATCATTTAATTTATTTTTTAAATATATGTCACTTTGTTTTTCTTTTTCTTGTTTTAATTGTTCTACACTTATTCCGTGTTTTTTGAATTCTGTTATTGCCGTTCCTGCCATATCAACATTTTCGTCTGTTTTTCCAAGAAATTTTAAGTCTTTTTTACAGTTGTTTAGTATAGAATATATTAACATTGCTTTTCCACATTTGCTTAAATTTGTTTCTGTTCTTCCACCTATTTCTTGTATTACTCTATATGCCATTCTACTAAATGTTACAACTTCTGCATTGAATACTGCTTCTGTTTCTATTGCTTCCATTAGCTTTTTTTCTGCTGTAAATGAAAATTGCTCTGGTGTTATTATTAATATTTTGTTGTTTTGTTTTATTTTTTCTGATATTTCTTTATAACATTTTTCACTTTTTCCTGTTCCAGCTCTTCCATATATTAATCTTAACCCCATTGTTTAATTCTCCTTCTTTTATTTTTGTTCTTGTTTTTTGTTACTTATTTGTTCATCTAGTTCTTGCCCTTCTTGTATTGCTCCTTTTATTTCTCCTATTAATTTTTTCTTTTCTTCATATTCTTTTACCTTTTTTTGATAATTTTTTCTTGATAGTCCAAATATAGAATTAAATTTATCTCCTTTTACTATTGATTCATCTATACTTTCTATAAATGCTTGTCTTTCTTTTATTTCTTCTAATGTTAAGGATAAAATTGAAGCACTTGTTTTTATTGTTTCTAATACTCCTATACTTTGTAAATATGGTAATGTTTTTTGAAGATGTTTTAAATTTTTAGATACTATTAAATTTGTTAAATATTCTTCTCCATAATTTTGTTTTATATATTCAATATTTTCTTTTAATTGTTTTGAATTTTTAGTAAATACACTTCCCGTTACTTCTATTCCATTTTCTTTGCATACTTTCACTATTTCTTTTATACCAGTTGCAGTTCTTCTAAATACGCTTCCTGTTACTTCTATTTCATTGTCCTTGCAAACTTTAACTATTTCTTTTATTTCAAAAGCCCTTTTTAAAAATACTGTTCCTGTTACTTCTATTTCATTTTCTTGACATATTTCCACTATTTCTTTTACTTCTTCTGCTGTTCTATAAAATACACTTCCTGTTACTTCTATTTCATTTTCTTGGCATACTTCTATTATTTTTTTTATTTCATCTGCTGTTTTATAAAATACTGTCCCTATTACTTTTATTCCATTTTTTTGACATATTTCTACTATTTCTTTTATTTCTTCTGCTGTTCTTAAAAACACGCTTCCTGTTATTTCTATTCCATTTTCTTGACATACCTTCACTATTTCTTTTATTTCATCTGCGGTCTTATAAAATACACTTCCTATTACTTCTATTCCATTATCCTTACATACTTTCACTATTTCTTTTATTTCAGAAGTTCTTCTTAAAAATATACTTCCTGTTATTTTTATCCCATTTTTTTTACATATTTCTACTATTTCTTCTACTTCTGTTGCAGTTCTTCTAAATACACTTCCTATTATTTCTATTCCATTTTCTTGACATATTCGAATGATTTCTCTTATTTCAGTTGCACTTCTTCTAAACACACCATCTGTTACTTTTACTTCATTTTTCTGACATACTCTTACTATTTCTTTTATTTCATCAACACCTTTTCTGGAAATTGCCGCACTCAATATGTTTTCTCTTGTTAATTCTGGACATTTTTCTTCTATCTCTTGTATTCTTTCTACTGATACTCTTAAAATTGTAGTTATTTGTTCTATGTACTTTTTTCCATATCTATTTTCAGCTGATACATATTCATATGTTTTCTTTAATTGTTCTGGGTCTGTACTTAAAATATGTAAACATGTTTCTACATCTCTTGTATTTATTTTCTTTTCATTTAGAAATTTCCAGTTTTCTTTTATTGCTTCAATTTTTAAATATAATATACTTGGACATTTTTCTATATTATTTGGAGTTACTTTCAAAGTATCTCTTAAAAAGTCCAATACATAACAAATGCTATTATAATCTGCTTTTTCCAATACATTTTCATTATTTTTTATTAATTTCTTACTATCTAATCCATATTTATTACATATTTCTTCAAATTGTTCTCTATTTACCATATTTATCCACCTTCTAAATAATATTTTCTAACACACTTGTATCATTTTCTATTATTTCAACATAATTTTCTCCAAGTTGATCTTTAAGTTTTAATATTTTTTCTTCAAATTTTTTTGGAAAATTCATAAATAAATCTGGATACATTTCAAATATTCCTTCTGCATCTTCAAATTTTAAGTCATTTAAAAATTGTACGTTTTTTTCGATAATATCTATATTTTCATTTATTATTTCTTCTATTTCATCTCCATATATTTCTTTCATTCTTTCAAAATCTATATTTAATCTCATTTTATTTATCCTCTCTTTCGTAATTAATTACTTATCTTTTTTAGTCTTTCTCTTTTCTTGTTATTTTCATCTAAGTAGTATTGTAATATGACTTTTAATCTGTCATTTGAAAATTTTTCTAATAGTTCTTGATTATTCTTTAATTGTTCCATAAATTGTTTCTTTTGATATTCATTATTAAATTCTATATTTTCAATATCTATTTTTATATTATTTTTAAATTGATTATTAGAATTAACTATAACTTTATTACTTTCTAAATTTTCTTCTTCATATTTTTTTCTCCTAAAAATTTGCTTTATCTTTAGAAAGATTTTATAAAAAATTCCATTTCTTTGTTTGGCTGGTAATTTACTATTCATTATTTTTTTCATATAATATACAAATATTATATGAACTCCTTTCTTTACTTTTGTGATTGTTCTTTACTATTTATTTGTTCATCTAGTTCTTGCCCTTCTTGTATTGCTCCTTTTATTTCTCCTATTAATTTTTTCTTTTCTTCATATTCTTTTACCTTTTTTTGATAATTTTTTCTTGATAGTCCAAATATAGAATTAAATTTATCTCCTTTTACTATTGATTCATCTATACTTTCTATAAATGCTTGTCTTTCTTTTATTTCTTCTAATGTTAAGGATAAAATTGAAGCACTTGTTTTTATTGTTTCTAATACTCCTATACTTTGTAAATATGGTAATGTTTTTTGAAGATGTTTTAAATTTTTAGATACTATTAAATTTGTTAAATATTCTTCTCCATAATTTTGTTTTATATATTCAATATTTTCTTTTAATTGTTTTGAATTTTTAGTAAATACACTTCCCGTTACTTCTATTCCATTTTCTTTGCATACTTTCACTATTTCTTTTATACCAGTTGCAGTTCTTCTAAATACGCTTCCTGTTACTTCTATTTCATTGTCCTTGCAAACTTTAACTATTTCTTTTATTTCAAAAGCCCTTTTTAAAAATACTGTTCCTGTTACTTCTATTTCATTTTCTTGACATATTTCCACTATTTCTTTTACTTCTTCTGCTGTTCTATAAAATACACTTCCTGTTACTTCTATTTCATTTTCTTGGCATACTTCTATTATTTTTTTTATTTCATCTGCTGTTTTATAAAATACTGTCCCTATTACTTTTATTCCATTTTTTTGACATATTTCTACTATTTCTTTTATTTCTTCTGCTGTTCTTAAAAACACGCTTCCTGTTATTTCTATTCCATTTTCTTGACATACCTTCACTATTTCTTTTATTTCATCTGCGGTCTTATAAAATACACTTCCTATTACTTCTATTCCATTATCCTTACATACTTTCACTATTTCTTTTATTTCAGAAGTTCTTCTTAAAAATATACTTCCTGTTATTTTTATCCCATTTTTTTTACATATTTCTACTATTTCTTCTACTTCTGTTGCAGTTCTTCTAAATACACTTCCTATTATTTCTATTCCATTTTCTTGACATATTCGAATGATTTCTCTTATTTCAGTTGCACTTCTTCTAAACACACCATCTGTTACTTTTACTTCATTTTTCTGACATACTCTTACTATTTCTTTTATTTCATCAACACCTTTTCTGGAAATTGCCGCACTCAATATGTTTTCTCTTGTTAATTCTGGACATTTTTCTTCTATCTCTTGTATTCTTTCTACTGATACTCTTAAAATTGTAGTTATTTGTTCTATGTACTTTTTTCCATATCTATTTTCAGCTGATACATATTCATATGTTTTCTTTAATTGTTCTGGGTCTGTACTTAAAATATGTAAACATGTTTCTACATCTCTTGTATTTATTTTCTTTTCATTTAGAAATTTCCAGTTTTCTTTTATTGCTTCAATTTTTAAATATAATATACTTGGACATTTTTCTATATTATTTGGAGTTACTTTCAAAGTATCTCTTAAAAAGTCCAATACATAACAAATGCTATTATAATCTGCTTTTTCCAATACATTTTCATTATTTTTTATTAATTT
>ERZ773202.1849-NODE-1849-length-12403-cov-6.641804_pt1 | contig 12403 bp, 10 predicted proteins | sample MGYA00580998_ERZ773202 | MGnify/ENA primary metagenome ERZ773202 (study PRJEB29015, sample SAMEA2737803) | human gut metagenome | biome: human gut; feature: human-associated habitat; material: faeces | place: China | collected 2012 ...
CCGCGCCGCAGCGCGCCGGACGACCACCGCCGTCCGCCGCAGGCCGCCCCGGCCCCGGCCGGCAAGCACGGCCGCAAGGCAAAGAAGGCTAAAAAGCCGAAGAAGAAAAAGAGTCTCGGCCGCCGGCTGCTGATCCTGTTCCTTGTGCTGGCCATCCTCGCGGGCCTGTACCTGACGGCGGTGTATTCCGACATTCCGTTCATCGCCAAGTGGCGCACGGCCTATATCCAGACGGCCATGAACACGCTCAGCCACCAGTGGCTGGCCACGGCGTTCATCCCACGCAGCGTCATCGACAAGGTCGTTGCCGAAATGGAGGCGGCCAGGGAGGCGCAGATCGGCGTCAACAGCGAGTGGGACGAGGGAGAGATCGAGTCCCGCAACCCCACGCTCACGGACACCAAGGGCATGAGCAAGGAAGAGATCACGTTTTATAACCTCTTCTGGGAGGTGGATGTGCCGAGCATGCAGGCGTATGTCAAGGAGCATCCCGACGTCCTCGCCGCCGGCTGGAGCCGTATCAACATCGACCACTCCGCACTCACGGATAACGGCACCAGCATCCGCACCATCCAGGGCGAGCAGGTGCTCGCGATCGACGCGCAAAATGAGATTATGATCGCGCGCGTGAAAGGCAGCACCTACCGTGGCGTGCTCGTCATCATGAAAGACCCGTCGCGCCTGAGCCTGCAGGCCGCGTCCACGCTCGGCAGCGTCGGCCAGGTCTGCGGCAAGATCGCCGAGGCCCACGGCGGCGTCATCGGCATGACCGGCTCGGGCTTCATCGACCCGGGCGGCAACGGCAACGGCGGCACCCTCGCGGGCTACGCCATGTGCAACGGCAAGTCCTACGGCAGCCATATGGGCTATGGCTACAAGCGCCTCGAGCTGCATAAGGACAACCGCATCTACATCCGCGACTGCGATTCCGAGGTCTCGTCCGACACGACGGACGCGGTCGAGTTCTCGCCCGCCATGATTATCGACGGGGAGACGGTCGTCAATGCCCGCAGCGGCTTCTCCGACCTGCAGCCGCGCGCCTGCCTCGGCCAGTCGAAGTACGGCGAGATCATCGCCCTGCTCGTCGAGGGCCGGCTCACGACGTCGGTCGGCATCAGCGTGCCGGACTGCGCGGCCATCATGGCCAAGCACGACTGCATGCAGGCCATGAACCTCGACGGCGGCACCAGCGCCATGATCTGGTACAAGGGCAAGTACATCATGCGCAGCTCCAACCCCGCGCTCACCGCCGGGCGCACGCTGCCGAACGCCTTTGTCTACGCCGGAAAATAATATTGCACCTAACGTCCCTGACCGCCGGTCAGGGACGTTTGTGCGCAATGCGCAAAAGATTTCCCGGAAAACGGGTGCAGATTCGTGAAAATGGGGCTTGCAATCCGGCGCGGGAAGTGGTAGAGTAACACCATCGAGAAACCGATGACCGAGAGGAGTACCCATTCACGAAGCTTTCAGAGAGCAGCGGACGGTGGAAGCGCTGCAGCGGACGGGTGGCGAATGGACTCGCGAGGGCAAACCGATTGCAGCAGCATGAGGGGCGACGGTGGCCGCGGCCGTTATCCGGCGGAGCGTATGATCGTACGTGCAAAGTGGGCGCATGAGCGCCAACATGGGTGGCACCGCAGGAGTTACAGTCTTGTCCCATGAAACGGAAGGAACCGTTTCGTGGACGAGGCTTTTTTTATTGCGCAAATCACCGCAGGAGGGATGCATATGACCCGCAAAACCAGACGATGGCGTGGCGGCCGGAGAATTTTTGCCGTGTCAGACCGTATCCGAACATCTTAAATCAACGATTATCAGATTCAAATAGAAGGAGAATATATTATGAATAAGACTTTCCAGAAGATCGTCGGCGGCGTGCTCGCCGTTACCGCGCTCATGGGCCTGTCCGCCTGCGGCAGCAAGACCGAGGACACCAAGGCCGAAGGCAAGACCTATAAGGTCGGCATCGTGCAGTTTGTGGACGATGCGTCCCTCAACCAGATCGAGACGGCCATCGAGACCGAGCTCGATGCCAAGGCCGCGGAGCTGGGCGTGACCTTCGATTACACGCTCTACAACGGTCAGGCCGACGCCACGACGCTCAACCAGATCGGCGCCGAGCTCGTCAGCAAGGGCGTGGACCTCATCGTCCCGATCGCGACCCCGGCCGTGAAGATCATGCAGTCCGCCACCGAGGACACCGAGATCCCCATCGTTTTCTCCGCCGTCTCTGACCCCGTCGGCGCCGGCATCGTCGACGCGCTCGACGCGCCCGGCGGCCGCATCACCGGCACGAGCGACGCGCTCAACACCAAGGGCCTGCTCGATCTGATGCTCGCTCAGAACCCGGACACCAAGACCGTCGGCCTGCTCTACTCCAAGAGCGAGGACTCCTCCAAGCAGCCGATCGAGGACGCGAAGGCCTACCTCGAGGGCAAGGGCATCCGCTGCGTGGAAAAGACCGGCACCACCACCGATGAAGTCACCTCTGCCGTCGACGCGCTCATCGCCGAGAAGGTCGACGCCGTCTTTACCCCGACCGACAACACCATCATGACCGCCGAGCTCGCAATCTACGAGAAGTTCCTCAATGCCAAGATCCCGCAGTACTGCGGCGCGGACTCCTTCGCCCTCAACGGCGCGTTCGTCGGCTACGGCGTGGATTACACCAAGCTCGGCACCATCACGGCCGACATGGTCGTGCAGGTGCTGGTCGATGGCAAGGACCCCGCCACGCTGCCCGTGACCACGTTCGATAACGGCATTGCCATGATCAACAGCGAAAGCTGCGCCGCCCTCGGCTATGACATCGCTGCTGTCAAGCAGGCGTTTGACGGCAAGTGCAGCTCCGTGCTCGAGACGACCACGCAGCAGAATTTTGACTGATATCTGACATCCCGAAGGAGGGAGCTCCATGCTGACCGTTTTGCAGACGGCGCTTGAGGTCGGCCTCATTTACGGCCTCGTCGCGCTGGCACTGTTCATCAGCTTTTCCATCCTGAATATTGCCGACCTCTCCACGGACGGCTGCTTCACGCTCGGCTGCGCCGTGGGCGCCATGCTCACCATCGCCGGCCACCCGATCCTTGCGCTGTTCGCGGCCATGGCGGCGGGCATGCTCTCGGGCTACGTTACGGCCTTTTTGCAGACGCGCTTGGGCGTTGAGAGCATCCTCGCCGGCATCATCTCGAACACCGGCCTTTACACGATCAACCTCGCGGTCATGGGCTTTTCGTCCAACGTGTCCATCACCGGGGTCGACACGGTGTTTTCACTCTTCAAGGGCCTTGTCGGCGGGCAGTGGAGCCGGCTGATCCTGCTCGCGCTCATTGTGGCGGTGGTCGTGATCGTGCTCATCCGCTTTTTCGGCACATCCCTGGGCCTGTCCATCCGCGCCACGGGCGACAGTCTCGATATGGTCAGCGCTTCCTCCATCAACCCCAAAGCCACCATCACGATCGGCCTGTGTCTGGCCAACGCCCTCACGGCGCTGTCCGGCTGCCTGATCGGGGAGTATAACAAGTTTTGTGACATCAACCTCGGCACCGGCATGGTCACGATCGCGCTGGCGAGCCTCATCATCGGCGAGGTCTTTGCCGGTCACCGCGGCGTCGTGGGCAAGCGCGTCGTCTGCGTCGTGCTCGGCAGCATCGTCTACCGCTTCATCATCGCGCTGGCGCTGCGGCTGAACATCTCGGCCGAGTATTTCAAGCTTGTGTCCGCCGTCATCGTGGCCGTCGCCATCGCCGCGCCGAACATGAAGGGCTACGTCCATCTGGCGAAGATCAAGTCCAACGCCCGCAAGCTGCGCGCCCTGTCCGGAAAGGGGGACGAGACCGATGCTTGAAGTTTCCCACATCTCCAAGACGTTCAACGCCGGCACCGTGAACGAGAAGCGTGCCCTGTCCGACCTTTCGCTCCGGCTGGCCGACGGGGAGTTTGCCACCATCGTCGGCTCCAACGGCGCCGGCAAGAGCACGCTCTTCAATGCCATCGCAGGCGTGTTCTATGTCGATGCCGGCACCATCACGCTCGACGGGCGGGACATCACGTTCCTGCCGTCGTATAAGCGCAGCCGCCGCATTGGCCACCTGTTCCAGGACCCGCTCAAGGGCACCGCGCCGCACATGACCATCGAGGAAAACCTCGCCGTGGCCTACCTGCGCTCTTCGGACCGGCACGTGCTCTTCGGCCGTGTGAGCCGCCGCGACCGCGACTTTTTCCGTGATGCGCTCGCCCAGCTCGACATGGGGCTGGAGGACCGCATGAACACGCCCGTCGGCCTGCTCTCCGGCGGCCAGCGCCAGGCGCTGACGCTGCTCATGGCCACCATGGTCACGCCCGAGCTGCTGCTGCTCGACGAGCACACGGCCGCGCTCGACCCCGTCACGGCCGACAAGGTGCTCGCGCTCACGCGCAGCGTCGTGTCCGAGCGCAGCATCTCCTGCCTCATGATTACGCACAACATGCATCAGGCGCTTGAGCTCGGCACGCGCACGCTCATGATGGATGCCGGCCGCATCGTGCTCGATGTCTCCGGCCCGGAGCGCGCGGGCATGACCGTGCAGGGCCTGCTCGACGCCTTCGCTGCCAAGGCGGGCGAGGCGTTTGATAACGACCGCGTCCTGCTGTCCACGGCCGAGGACAAGGAAAACTGAATTTCGGCAAAGAAAAATCAGCCGCCCACCGGGCGGCTGATTTTTTGCGTTTATCAACTTAATAGAACGTGGCCACCGGTTCCTCCGGCTTTTCGACCTCCTGCACGGCCACCTGCGGTATATGCAAATGCATAGAAAAGACGGAACGCAAGGTGCAGATTCATACACGTGATGAAGCCGTGACAGCCGCGTGACAAACCGCGAACGTGACACTTTAATTCGCTACCCAGCAAAGGTGAATCCGACAATTGTGCAAAACCTGTGGATTACGCGAACGCATACGCCGTCCCGAGCGGAACAGATTGCGCGCCGCTGTGGAAAACGTTCGCCGGAATCGGTCAAATCTCCCACGATATTCGATGATAGCACTGCCCGTCAAGGCCAAGACGAGCGGGAGCAGATGAGGGGGCGCTTCTCTGACGAGAAGCATACAGCCGAAAAGAGGGGACCCGTCCGTGCATAAATGCCCGTCCGCGCCCCCTTTTTCGCCTGTGTGCCGCCCGCAAGCGTGCAGCACGCCCCCTCATACCGCCCCCGGCCTTGACAAGCGTGCTGCGGCGAAAATAAAAGGAGATTTGACCTATGATTTCAGCGAACATTCCGACTTCCACCCGCAAAGCAATCTACCGCCGAGACGGCTACCGCTGCGCACTCTGCGACAGCACGCAATATCTACAGATTCACCATATCATCCCGCGCGGAAAAGGCGGAAACAACGAGCCTGACAACCTCATCACGCTGTGCTCCAAATGTCATGGAGCCGCTCACGGATGCATCCCTGAGGGCTGGACAATGACCGCTGAGGACGTAGAACAAGCGTGCGTAGAATACGTCAGCGATATGTACGCCGGAGACTGGTACCCGCTAGAATAAGCGGGTCTCCATCTTATCATCAAAAAGGTCGCGGGGCGGGTCCCCCCCACAGGCTTGTCAAAGCTGGCCCCCCCGCCCCGCAGTTCCGCGCGCGCCGTTTTGTTTTTGTCTGGGGTTCAGCGGTGCGGCGCTCGCTCAGTCCTCCGGGCCGCCCCCGTCAGCGGGGCCGTCCCTGCGCGGGTGTCGGCCGTGCGCGGCCGCCGCCCTTGCGTCTCGTCGGGCCGCGCCTTGTTTTGGTGGGGGGCGTGGTGCGCGGCCCTCCTCGAGATTCCGCGCGCTGCGGCGCGCGGGCGGGGGAAAATAGCGCTCAGGCTAGACACTACCCCTAGCGGGGTAGTGTCGGCCTGAGCACTATATCTTGCGTTTAATAGAACGTGGCCACCGGCTCCTCCGGCTTTTCGACCTCCTGCACGGACTGCACCGTGAACACGGGGCCCTTGCGCCCGTAGGCGCGGTGGAACTTGTAGTCCAGCCGGGCCGTGATGACGGCCCACTCGTCGTTGCGGATCTCGTCGGCGCGGTCCCACACGCAGATGATGCCCGCGAACTGAATGTCCTGCACGCAGCAGGTCATGATGTGCCGCCCGGCGATGAAGCAGCCCTTCGGCACGTTCTTGCGCACGAGGCAGCGGCACTTGACCTCAATGGTCTTGCCGTCGTACTTTTTCGGCTCCTCGGACATGTCGCGGTACCAGATGGCGAAGTCGCGGTCCTCAATCTCGACGACCGGGGCGTCAAGGTCGAACGGCAGCGGGTCCTCAATGTCGTCGTACACGACCTTGCCGTCGGTGTATTCATATGCGATGTCGCACCGGCGGGAGATGGCGCGGATGATGCGGTGCATCTCCATGCGGTCCATGCTGTCGTTGTAGCGGTTGAGCACGACGAGCTCGGCGCTCTTGAGCTTGTCCACCATGAGCTGGCGCATGTTCGCGTTGTAGCTCAAAAACGACGTCGCGTCGCAAAACAGGAATTCCTGCGCGACCGCCCAGCCCTCCGGCAGGTTGCCGTAGAGCGAGTCGAGCATCCACATGCCGTTGAATTCCACGAGCACGCGCTCGGGCTGGATCTCGTCCTGCAGCGCCTTCAGGTGCTCGACCGTGAGGTCGGACTCCTCGTCGATGTTGCGCACAAAGACGTTCCCGGCGCAGAACTTGTCCGGCTCGTAGACCTCCTCGCCCTCTTCGCACAGCAACAGCAGCGTGCGCTCGCCCTTGTGGAAGCGCTCGTCCTCGAGCGTCTCCTGGATGAATTTCGTCTTACCGGCCTCCAGAAAGCCGGTGAACAGGTATACCGGCAGATCCGGTGCCTGCTGTTTCGTGTCAGCCAATGTGGAACAGCTCCTTCAGTGCATCCTCGGCCAGGTGCGACCCGATCACGCACACGCGGCCGGTGACCTGTGCGCTGCCGCGGCGGACGTCGGACTCGCCGGGCACGTAGTCGAAGTGGATCCAGCCGCCGTCGGTCGCGGGCACGATGCCCTTGGCGCGCAGCACGACGCCGTAGCGGTGCTCGTTGATGAGCGCGTCGAGCGCGGTGCGGATCTCGTCGTCGGTGTATTTGCGCGGCGTCTCGGTGCCCCAGCTTGTGAACACCTCGTCCGCGTGGTGGTGATGGTGATGGTGGCCGCAGCAGTGGTCGTGGTCATGCTCGTCATGGTCATCGTGGTCATGATCGTGGCCGCAGCAGTGATCGTGGTCATGCTCGTCATGGTCATGATGATGTTCATGCTCGTGGTCGTCATCATCATCGTCATGGTGATGATGGTGGCCGCAGCAGCATGCGTGCTCGTCATCATCGTCGTCGTGATGGTGATGGTGCTCGTGCTCGTCCTCATCGTCGTCCTCAGCGGCCTCGGCCTTGAGGTGCTCGAGCTCGGCGGACAGCGTGTCGCGCCGCTCCATCGTCTCGAGGATCTGCTTGCCGTCGAGCTCCGTCCACGGCGTGGTCACGATCGTGGCGGTCGGGTTCTTCTCGCGCAGCAGCGCCACGGCGGCGTCGAGCTTCTCGGGGCGGATGCCCTCGGTGCGCGAGAGGATGATGGCGCTCGCGTTCTCGACCTGGTTGTTGAAAAACTCGCCGAAGTTTTTCATGTACATCCTGCACTTGTTCGCGTCCACGACGGTCGTGAAGCCGTTGAGCACCAGCTCGTCGGACTGCACGCCCTGCACGGCGCGGATGACGTCGCTCAGCTTGCCGACGCCCGAGGGCTCGATGAGGATGCGGTCGGGGTGGAACTGCTCGAGCACCTTCTGCAGCGCGTCGGCAAAGTCGCCCACGAGGCTGCAGCAGATGCAGCCGGAGTTCATCTCGTTGATCTGCACGCCGGAGTCCTTGAGGAAGCCGCCGTCGATGGCGATCTCGCCGAACTCGTTTTCGATCAGCACGATCTTTTCGCCCGTGTAGGCCTCGGCGATCAGCTTTTTGATGAGCGTGGTCTTGCCGGCGCCAAGAAAACCGGAGAAAATATCAATTTTTGTCATAAAAGAAAGCACTTCCTGTCTGGGAGCACGCGCCCCCGAAATTTTGTCTACGATTATAGCACGAAATTGTGAACGAAACAAGTCCGCCGCGTCGATGGGATGTGGTTGCGTTTTTGCCGCCGCTGCGGTAAACTGGAGCCATGAGCTGGAATACATTTTGGAAAACTTTAAAGCGAAACTGGCGCGCACTCGCCTACCTGCTCGTGCTCACGGTGCTGGCGGTCGTGCTCGTGGTCATATGCGTCCGGCGCGGACAGGGTGCCGCGCAGCCCTCGCCCACGCCGCGTACCTCGGCCGAGGTGCGCAAGGACGCGGCGCAGGCACTGCTGGACGGCATGACCACGCACGAGAAAATCTGCCAGCTGCTCATCGTGCACCCCGAGGTGCTCACGGACGGCGGCGCCGTCACGGCCATGACGGATGACCTCGCCGCCGCGCTGCGGGACTATCCCGTCGGCGGCTTTCTGCTCTCGGCGGGCAACATGACCTCCGGCGAGCAGCTCGCGGCGCTCACGTCCGCGCTCTCGGCAGCCGATGTCACGGCCCCGCTCGTCACCGTGGACGAGGAGGGCGGCCGCGTCGCGCGCCTGATGAACACCGTCGGCACGACGAAGCTCAACAGCATGTACAGTTACCGCAGTCTCGGCACGCAGGGCGCGTATGACAATGCGCAGACCCTCGCGCACGACATCGCGGCCTACGGCTTCAATACGGACTTTGCGCCCGTGGCCGACGTCTGGACGAACAAGCGCAGCAACGCCATCGGCGACCGCGCCTACAGCGATGATTATGACGAAGCGGCCACGCTTGTCGCCGCCGCCGTGAGCGGCTTTCGCGATGCGGGGGTCATCTGCTGCCTGAAGCATTTTCCCGGCCACGGCAGCACGGCCGCGGACTCGCACAACGGCGCCGCCACGGTCGACAAGACGCTCCCGCAGCTGCGGCAGGAGGACCTCAAGCCCTTCGTCTCCGGCATTGCCGCCGGGGCGGACATGGTCATGGTCGGCCACCTGACCGTGCCGACGATGGACGATGTGCCCGCGTCCCTCTCGCACAAGATCGTCACGAACCTGCTGCGCTACGACCTCGGTTTCCGCGGCGTCATCGTCACGGACGGGCTGCAGATGCAGGCCCTCGCGCAGTATACCGACGGGGAGAAGGCCGTGCTCGCCCTCGCCGCCGGCAACGACATGCTGCTCGAGATCGGCGACGTGCCCGGCGCGGTCGCGGCCGTGGAGCAGGCGCTCGCGGACGGCACGCTCACGCAGGCGGCGCTCGATGCGAGCGCGCTGCGCGTGCTGCAGCTCAAGCTCGCGCACGGCATCGTGCCGCTGCCGGAGGCCGGCTGACACTCATGATTTTTTAAGAAAGGTGTGGTATCCTCATACTGGGCGCGGCCGGTCGGCCCGCCCGGCATCCTCCCTTTCTTTTTTCCCCCAACAGATCAGCCGCTGTCAAAGGACAGCGGCTGATCTGCGTTTGCTGCAGGATGGGGAAAAGATATAGAGCAGCGGGGGAGCTCGAGGGGGCAAGGCCCGTCTCGAATGGAATCTTGCGCGCCGGCGCAGCGGCTGATCTATGATCATTTCCGGTTGTAGACCGGCGCAAAACGTGGTATCCTAAGCTATCATGACCAGAGAGGCGACCATCCTTGCAATTTGTTGACATTGAAAAGAAGGACGGCGGCGCGTTCCTGCACCGCTACGACCTGCACTATATCGACCGCACCGGCTGCCCGCGCACATATGAGATGGTCAGCCGCGACCGGAACATCGACTCGCTCGAGCACCTGCAGCACCACCGCACGGACGCGGTCGTCATGGTGCTCACCGACGCTGCGCGCGAGCACATCGCGCTCATCCACGAGTTTCGCATGGAGCTCGGCCAGCGCATCTACGGTCTGCCCGGCGGCCTCATCGAGCCGGGGGAGACGCCCGAGCAGGCGGCCCGCCGCGAGCTGCGCGAGGAGACCGGCCTGCGCCTGACGGCCATCACGCACGTCCTGCCGCCGGCAGCGTGCACGGTCGGCATCGGCGATGAGCGCACGGTCTGCGTGTTCGGCACGGCGGAGGGGACGTTCCGCCCGAGCACCGACCCCATGGAGGAGATCGAGTCGGCGTGGTACACGCGCGCGCAGGTGCGCGCCCTGCACGAGACGGACCTCTTCGGTTCCTGGGCGCTGGCCTACAGCTGGATGTTCGCAAACGGCTGTCTGCCGGGCGTCTGAGGGCACAAAATTCACGATCACGGAGCGATCATCATGTTTTATTCGGAAATTTATCAGCCGGGCGTCGCCGATTTCGACCGCAGCGGCAAGTTTGGTTACGAGGCGATCCTGCGCATTTTTGAAAACACGGCCAGCCGCCACTCCGACAGCTCGGGCGACGACATCATTGCGGAAAGCCGCAATGGCATCACCTGGGTGCTGACCGACTGGCGCGTCCAGATCGTGCGCCGGCCGGACAGCAAGGCGCCCCTGCGCGTCACGACCTGGGTGCGCGACAGTGTGCCCACCGGGCGCATCTTCCGCGACTATACGCTCGCGGACGAGACCGGAACGGAGCTCGTGCGCGCCGAGTCGCGGCTCGTGTTGTTCGACCTGCGCGCGCAGAAGATCCTCCGCATCGACCAGACGCGGTTCCGGTCCTACCGGCCGGAGGCGCGCGGCGTGTTTGCGTCTGCCGCGCCGCGCCTGCGCGCACCCGATGCGTTCGATGGGGAGACGGTGCTGCCCCTGCGCCGCAGCGACATTGACTTCAACGGTCACGTACATAACACGAAGTATCTCGACCTCGCGCTCGAGGCCCTGCCGGATACGGTTCCCCGGGACGCGTTCACGGGCTTTCGCATGGTCTATCCGAAGGCGGTCAAGGATGTGGAGGCCGTCACGCTCAAATACACCCTGACGGACACCGGCCCCTTCGTGTGCGTCTACAGTGCGGACACGCTCTGCACGCTCATCCGATTCGAAACATGAAGATACCCCCGCTGCAAAAATGCAGCGGGGGTGTTTTCAGCTTTCCGCGAATCGGTCGACATACGCGCGCATCTCCTGCCGCGAGTCGATGCCGTGCACGCCCGCGATGAACGCGCGCTTTTCCTCGTCCGTGAGCGCCGAAAACTTTGTCAGCGCCTGCTGGTTGTGCACCAGCGCCATGCCCAGCCCGACCGGGATGGCCGGCTGCGTGCCTGCTTCGTGCAAAGGTTCCACCTTCCTCTGTGTCCGGTTTCGGAGCGGGTGCTCCCTAACCATAGTATGGCATAGATGGGAAAATAGAATGCATCAGCCCAGATCGAGCACCTGCCGCGCGGCGTAGCCATCGGCGCGCAGCGCGCCGTCGAGCAGCTCATAGCGCGTGATGTCCAGCCGCACCGCGTGCAGCATCGCGGGCATCTGCTGCAGCTGCTGCAGCTGCACGCCGCGCGCCTCGATCACGCTGCGGTACTCGTCGCTCAGCGGGTCGATGTACACGGCCGTGCCCGTCATCTGCAGCCCGGCGAGCGAGTCCATGCCCGCGTAGCTGTCGTACACGGCGGCGGAGATCGCCCCATTCCACCAGATGCCCTTGAACTTCAGCCCGCCCTCGGTGAGGATGTAGAGCTTACCGTTCACGCGCAGGTATTCCAGCGGCGTACACCGCACCCACTTGCCGCAGCCGGTCGCGAGCGCGAGCGTGTTATGCGCTTCCAAAAAAGCGTCGATGCGCGCCCTGAGCGCGTCCGTCGGCATCGGGGCCTCCGGCGGGCAGAAGGCCTTGGCGATCAGTTCGGCCGCTGCGACGGTCTCGTCCTCACCCTTCGGGCGGAAGGTCACGCGCTTTTGCACGCCGGCCGTCACGACCGGGCCGTCCTCGCCCGCGGCGACGGTGATGACGTTTGCATATCCGCTCCAGTCGCGCGGGGCGCGCTCGGCGGGGAAGAGCTTGCAGTTGCCGATGACCGTGCCGAGGATGTAGGCCGTGCGGCGCGCGTCGGCGTCATAGATGATGGCGGTGATGTTCATGGGTTCCTTGCCTCCGGAAGAATCAAAATATGAGATAATGTGAGTATAACACGCAAAGAATGGATTGTAAAATCGAAAGCCGGATGTTACAATGAGAAAAAATCCGAAACAGAAACGAGGTCTTGCCATGCTCTGCCCGAAATGCGGCGCGCAGCTGTCTGACAGCGCCGTGATCTGCCGCGCCTGCGGCGCCATGCTGCCCGAGCAGCCTGCCGCCACGCAGGTGCCGTATCCCCCGGCATCCCAACCGGCCGAAACCGCCGCGTCCGCTCAGCCCAACGCCCCGCGCACCTGCGCCCAGTGCGGCGCGCCGCTCGAGGACGGCGTGCGCTTTTGCACCAACTGCGGCGCGCCCGTGCCGGAGCAGCCCGCTGCCGCCGACC
>ERZ773202.1850-NODE-1850-length-12402-cov-3.212521_pt1 | contig 12402 bp, 9 predicted proteins | sample MGYA00580998_ERZ773202 | MGnify/ENA primary metagenome ERZ773202 (study PRJEB29015, sample SAMEA2737803) | human gut metagenome | biome: human gut; feature: human-associated habitat; material: faeces | place: China | collected 2012 ...
CGTAAAAAACATTGTAGACATGCATGGCGGAACCATCACGGTGAAGAGTGATTTGAACGGCACCGTGTTCACGGTAACCCTGCAGGTGGATTTTGATGTAGATAAGGAACATTTTGGAGAACTCTGATGTGGATGAATAAAAAAATTTTTTCAGGCATCCGGATGGTCAGACCCCTGAAAAAGGCAGCAGTCTGTTTTGCGGCTGCCGGCTTTTTGGGTGGTCTGGCTTTTTGCGCTCCGGCCTGGGCGCAGGATGATCCGGTGAGCATGGATGTAAGCTATGGCTATGAAGACAGCGCCAAGGGCGGGCGTTACCTGCCGGTAAATGTCACCATACAGAATAACCAGGAGACTCCGGTAGAGGGAACCCTGGAAATTAAAACAAGAGAATCCGATGAGACGGTATACCGCTACGATTACGGCGTAGAGATAGAGGCGAAGGGCAGCGAAACGACGCGCTACTACATTCCGCTGGGTACGGCAGCCGATGAACTGGTGCTGTCTCTGGCAGATGATTCCGACAATGTGCTTTTAAGCCGCAAGGTGAAGCTGAATGTGAGCCGGGATGTGCCGGAGCTGTTTGTGGGTGTGCTTTCGGACGCCCCGTGGGAGCTTCATTATTTAAACGGCGTTGGCATCAACTACAGTACCCTGCGTACCCGTACCTTTGAGCTGGATGGCACAGACTTTCCGGAGGATGAGGTGGGCTTAAGCCTTTTTGATGTGCTGGTGGTCAATAATTATAAGCTCCGCGATCTTTCCGGAACGCAGACGGCAGCAATCATGAACTGGGTTCAGGACGGCGGTGTGCTGATCCTGGGAACCGGTGACCGGGTAGATGATACCCTGGGCCGTTTTGCGCCGGAGCTTCTGGATGATTCTTACGGAACACCCAACATCACGCATATCAACCTGGCGGAAGACTTCACTGCGGTGAATGAGCCGGGAGCCGGCATGCTGGCTATTTCCTGTGTGGATGTACCGCTTCATGGCGGCAATGTGATCCTCTCCAGCAACGGTTTTCCGCTTCTGACAGCGGCAGTGAAGGAGCAGGGACTGGTGGCTGTAGCTGCCTTTGATCTGGGCGACATTGCGGCTTTCTGTGAAAAGCAGACCTCCTATGTGAATTACCTGTTTACCAATTTACTTGGTGAGGAGCGCATCAATCAGCTGGCCGAGGTGGTTTACAGTGGCAACTCCGGCCGGTTCTGGGCTGTTCAGGGGTTAATTAACACCGGAGATGTGGATAAGCTGCCGAACCTCTGGCTTTATGTGGGGATAACCGGCCTGTATCTGATCATTTTGGGACCGGGGCTTTATCTGTTTCTGCGCGGCCGGGGCCTTCAGAATATGTACCGCAAGGGTGTGGTGATCGTGGCCCTTGGCTTTTCGGCTCTTGTGTATGTGCTTGGCATGCCGACCCGCTTCCGCTCTACGTTCTACACCTATGCGGCAATCCAGGATGTGACCGATGATTATATCACGGATACGACCTATATCAATATCCGGAATCCTTACAACCGCCCGTACACCGTGGAACTGGATCCGGGCTACCGCCTGCTTCCCATCACAAGAAGCAGTCAGTATACCGTGGGCGGACAGTCTCTGGATGTGGATGAGCCGTACCAGATCGCGATCCGCACCGGGGAAGATACGCTGACGGTGAAGGGCCAGAACATTTCCGCATTTACTCCGCGCTATTTCCGCCTGGAACGGCGCACAGAAAATACGGACCGGGTGGGCATCACGGGCGAGGTAGATTACTTTGAGGGACAGATTCAGGGGACGCTAACCAACCAGTTCCCATATCCGATTGAAAACGCAACCCTGGTATTATATGGAAATATGGTCCAGATCGGACGCATGGAGCCGGGCGAGACCAAAAACCTGGCGGACTATGAGCTGCTCCGCTACCCGCTTGGTGACTCTTATCTGGCTGCGGAGCATATCTCCGGGGAGGATGCCTACGCATCCGCGGATATCCGCGACAAAAATTATATGCTGGCACTGGAGCGTTCCAACCTGACCCGTTTCTATCTCGATAACTATTTAAACGCTTATACAGCAGACGCCCGGGTCATTGCCTTCAGTACCCAGAAGGAGGAAAGCCGGTTCTTAAAGAATCCGTCCGAGGAGACCTATGGAATTACCATGCTGACCCAGACGGTACCGGTCAATGCTTCCAAAGACAGTTCCATCTACCGTTCTGTGCTCATGAAGACACCAAAGGTGCTGGGCGGCAGCTATGATGCCGAGACCAACTCCATGAGCGGCGCGGAACCGCTGACCCTGGAGTATCAGTTCGGAACGGATATTGATGTGGAAAGCCTGACTTTCGAAAATGTGTCAGAAGAATTCGCAGGAACCGGCAGCAGCTTAAGCCACATTTTTACCGGAAGCATTTATTTCTATAACTACGCGACCGGCAACTTTGACAAGATGGATCTGGATGGAACGACGTTAGATGTAGAACAGCTGAAGGCCTACCTGTCTCCGGGCAACACGCTGACGGTACGCTATACCTACAACGGAGGCGGCTTTGATGCTATTCAGCTTCCGATGCCGATGGTAGCAGGGAGGGAACGCTGATGTTAAAGATTCAGGGATTACATAAAAAATACGGAAATTACCATGCCCTGGACGGACTGGACATGGAGCTAAAGGACGGCGCCCTGTTTGGTTTTGTGGGCCCGAACGGCGCCGGAAAGACGACTACCATCAAGAGCATGACCGGTCTTTTAAAGCCGGACCGGGGAACGGTGGAGCTGGACGGAAAAGATATGCTGGCCGACACCATGGGCCTGCGTATGCGGATCGGCTATGTGCCGGATCACTTTGGCCTGTATGACAATTTAAAGGTGTCGGAATATATGGAATTTTTTGCGGCCTGCTATCATCTGGAGGGCTTTGAAGCACGAAAACGCGCCCGAAGTCTTCTGGAACAGGTAGGGCTGGGAGAGCGCATGGATGCTTTTGTAGACGGGCTGTCCCGCGGAATGCAGCAGAGGCTCTGTCTGGCCCGGGCTCTGATCCACGACCCGGAGCTTCTGATCATGGATGAGCCCACGGCCGGACTGGACCCGCGGACGCACCTGGAATTCCGGCAAATGGTATGGGAGCTGCATGAGCAGGGAAAGACCATTCTCTTAAGCTCTCACAACCTGGCAGAGCTTTCGGAGCTCTGCACGGATATCGGCATCATCGATGCGGGGAAGATGGTCCTTTCCGGCAGTATGGATGAGATCATGGAGCGGATCTACACCTCCAAGCAGATCATCATCAGTGTACATGACCAGATGGAAAAGGCCCTGGCTTTCTTAAAGGAAAGTCCTATGGTGCGTACCATTTCCATCTGCGAGAAGGATATTATGGTGGGCTTTACCGGAGATGAGCACCGGGAGAGTGAACTGTTAAAACAGATGATTGAGGCGGGCATTCCGGTACGCGGTTTCATGCGGGAGTCGGGAAGCCTGGAGTCAATCTTTATGCAGATCACAGATCACAATGAGGAAAAGGTGGTGTTATCCTATGAAGACGAATCCGGTTTATAAACGGGAGTGCATGGTGAGTGCCCGAAGCTTTAAGCTGGCGCTGGTACTGCTGGTGTTTAACGGGATTCTGGCTTTGGTGGCACTGTTAAATATGTACTCAGCTCTGGCCCAGGTACGGCTGACGGCAGAGGTGCAGTATACGGGATTTCTGGATCTGTACATGTTCGTGGCATCCCTGGAATTTCTGATGCTGATCCTTATCATGCCGGCAATGACGGCGGGGAGCATCAGTGGGGAGCGGGAGCGCCAGACGTTGGATCTGATGCTGACCACCTGCATGACCCCGGCGGACATCGTTCTGGGAAAGCTGGAGGCAGCCCTGGGGACTATGTTTCTCATGGTGGTGTCCAGCCTGCCAATCCTGGCTATGGTGTTTGTGTACGGCGGTGTGACGGCATCGGATCTGCTGCTTCTGGTATGTTGCTTCTTTGCCGCGGCGGTGTTCATGGGAAGCATTGGCCTGTGCTGTTCGGCCCTGTTTCGCCGGACCACGGCGGCTACGGTAGCTGCTTACGCAGTGACGGCAGTGCTGACGGCCGGAACCTATGGCATCAACTTCCTGGTCACTTACATCAACCAGATGCAGATCGGGGAATACCTGGCATCCGCGGAATCCGGCGGCGTAAGCAGTGGATCCGGAGGTCTTTTGTATGTGCTGTTAGTCAATCCCATTGCTACCTTTGCCCAGGTTATCGGACGGCTGACAGCCGGCAATCAGAGCTGGATGCAGGCAGGAACCTGGTTCGGCAACCAGGCAGACAATTCCCTCATCAGCCACTGGATGGGGGTGAGCATGGTGCTGCAGATGGCGCTGGCCATCGGATTTGTGCTGTGGGCAGTGCGGAGCGTGGAGAAGGGCAACGCGTGAAAATAAAAAATCCTGTATTGACTTACATTAAGTGAAATTTCCGGCACAGCCGCAGAATGCGCATTCCGAATGGCATATCCGGCAGTTCCTCCGCGGTCACGGCTCTGGTCAGTACGATCAGGAGTCCGTAGACAACCATGGCCACCGGGATACTGATCAGAAGTCCGATCTGGTAGTAACCGGTCACCTTATTGACCAGCGCATAAAACAGGAACGCGATCACGCCCATGACCGCCGCGCAGATACAGGGCAGCAGAAAGGTGGTCTTTACTTCCTGACGGTAGCGCAGCGCCTTTCCGATGGCATGCCAGTTCAGCACACATACGACCAGGGCAAAGGTCACATTGCCGATGACCAGACCATACACGCCCCAGTTTAAGTACTTTAACATGACATACACCAGTGCCGCGTGAACCACCAGGGAGATGGCGGAGTGGGTGACGGATTTTCTCATCAGGTCAATGCCCTGAAGCACCGCATTGGTAACGGTGGAGAGGGAAAAGAAGATGACGGCCGGAGCGCCAAGCATCAGCAGGTTCCGGGTGAGATCCCGGCTGTCACGGAAGATGAGCCGCAGAACCGGGGAAGCCAGTGCCGCCATGCCGAAGGCACAGGGAATGGCGATCAGCATATTGAACTTGATGGTCAGCCGGATCTTGTACATGACATCGGTGCGGTTTTTCTGGGCGCGGGAGCGCACAATACTCGGGATCATGGAAGTTCCCAGGGAAGAAGCCACAGCCACCGGTACGTTGGAAAGCAGGCGGTACTTGCCGCCGTAGATACCAAGCAGGGAAAGGCGTTCTTTCTCGGTGAGACCTTTTCCACTCATCAGGAAGCCGAACATGGAGTTATCCACAGAACCGCTTAGCTGATACACAAACTGGCTGAGGATGATGGGAGTCAGAGTCAGGAACAGTGCCGTGTATACATGACTCCAGCTTTCCAGGCGGTCAGCCTGAGGCTTGCGCAGTGCCTTCGTGTTCTGTCTGCGGTACACAAACATCAGCAGGGTCAGAAAGACAAAGGCAGCCAGTGCGCCGGAAAGGGTACCCAGGGTACCACCTGCGGCACCGTAGGCCGCCGGGGTTTCCCGGTTTGCGAACCAGTGCATGAAGGCGAAGGAGGCAGCTACACTGATGACCGCGTTTACCACCTGTTCAATGAGATCGGAAGAGGTCGGCACCATGTTGCCAAGTCCCTGGAAATAGCCGCGCACCACGCCCATAATGGAAAAGACCAGAATGGTGGGTGCCATAACCTTTAGTGGAAGGGCGCTGTTGGGGCTGTTGAAGATATGAACCGTGATCCAGTCCGCGCCAAACAGTAAAAACAGTGTCATCAGGCCGCCGGCTACAAGACCAAAAAGCAGTCCGGCCTTAAAGACCCGCTGTACATCCTGATTCTTTCCGTGCACACGCCGTGCCGCGATCAGCTTGGAAATAGCTAGAGGCAGACTGTAGGAGGACAGGATCAGTCCAATGTTGTAGATCTCGTATGCGGTGTTGTAATAACCGATTCCCTCATCCCCGATGGCCCGGGTCATGGGAATCTTGTAGAGCAGTCCGATGAAGCGGACAATGATGCCGGCTGCGGCCAGAATGCTTCCCTGGACCAGGAAGTTGCCGGAGTCGGATTTTTTCTTATTGTTACCCATACTTATATCTCTCCTTTAGTAATTGCGTTTGGGCAAAATCACATAGTATATTGAAAGTTTTGCCGGAACAGTAACAGTATATCCCATCAACGGTCTGAATGCAATGTGGAAATAGGGTGGCGGATATGGTATACTAGACGAAGCTTTTTGTTGCTATGAATCATCAGGAAAGGAGCAATATATTATGAAGAAAATCGGTTTTATCGGTGTCGGTATCATGGGTAAATCCATGGTCCGCAATCTAATGAAGGCAGGCTTTGAGGTTGCCATTTATACAAGAACCAAAGCGAAGGTGGAGGATGTGATCGCGGAGGGTGCCATCTGGCGCGATACGGTAAAGGAGTGTGTGGCAGACCGTGACGCGGTGATCAGCATCGTGGGTTATCCGAAGGATGTGGAAGAGGTGTACTTCGGGGAGAATGGCATTCTGAAAAATCTTCCAAAGGGCGGCTATGCCATTGATATGACTACCAGCAGCCCGAAGCTGGCCGTGAAGATTTACGAGACGGCCAGGGCAGCAGGCCTTCATGCCCTGGATGCTCCGGTAACCGGTGGAGATGGTGGCGCGAAAGCCGGAACCCTGACCATTCTGGCAGGCGGAGACCGCGCGGACTTTGATGCCTGCATGCCGTTATTTGAGGCCATGGGAAAGAACATCAATTATGAGGGCAAGGCCGAAATGGCCAGCACACCAAGATGTGCAACCAGATCGCCATTGCGGGCGCGCTTTCCGGAGCGTGCGAGGCCCTGGCTTACGCAAATGCAGTTGGACTGGATCCGCAGACCATGCTGGACTCCATCTCTACCGGAGCGGCAGGCAGTGCCCAGATGAGCAACGTGGCCACCCGCATCTTGAAGGGAGATCTGCAGCCGGGCTTCTTTGTAAAGCACTTTATCAAAGACATGAAGCTGGCGGACGAGGAAGCGCTGGCCGAACATACAAAGCTTGGCATGCTGGAATATGTGCTTGGCATGTACGAGAAATTGCAGGAAGAGGGACTGGGAGATCTGGGAACCCAGGCATTGATCAAATACTATGAGAAATAATCAGGAATCCATCTGGATGCTGCAGACCAAGCGGGCAGATTTTAGCGGGATTGCGGCGCGGTTTCATATCAGCCCGGTCACGGCCCGCATTATCCGGAACCGGGATGTGGAGGGGGAGACGGCCATTGACCGTTACTTAAACGGAACTTTAGATCAGCTTTATGATCCCCATCTCATGAAAGATATGGACAAGGCTGCCTCTCTGATTCTGGAGAAGATTCAGGCGGGCGCGCGCATCCGCATTGTGGGTGACTATGATATCGACGGGGTGTGCTCCACTTATCTGCTATACCGGGGCTTAAGCCGGTGCGGCGGTCATGTGGACTATCAGATTCCGGAGCGCATCCGGGATGGCTACGGCATCAACGAGTCCATCATCCGCAAGGCGAAGGAAGACGGCATTGACACCATTGTTACCTGTGATAATGGCATTGCGGCCCTGGAGCAGGTGCGCCTGGCCAAAGAGCTTGGCATGACCGTTATTGTGACGGACCATCATGAGGTGGTCCGGGCAGAGGACGGCAGCCAGATTCTGCCGGAGGCGGATGCGGTGGTGAATCCCCACCGGGACGACTGCCCGTATCCGTTTGCCGGAATCTGCGGAGGTGTGGTAGCTTATAAGCTGGTGCAGGTGCTCTATGAGCAGAACCGTATTCCGGAGCAGGAGTGGAAAGATATGCTGGAGTTTGCGGCCATTGCAACGGTGGGCGATGTCATGAAACTGCAGGACGAAAACCGCATCATCGTGCGCTGGGGATTAAAGCAGATCCCGCACACAGCCAGTGCCGGACTGCGCGCCCTGGTGGAAGCCTGCGGACTGGATATCTGTAACCTGACGGCGTATCACATCGGCTTTGTGATCGGACCGTGCCTGAATGCCAGCGGACGGTTAAAGACCGCGCAGCTGGCATTGGAGCTGCTGCTTTGCGAGGCGGGAACACCGGCGGCTTTGCGGGCCGAAGAAATGGCGGCTGAGTTAAAGCTTCTGAATGAAGAGCGCAAGGATATGACCCAGGCCGGCATGGAACAGGCCTTTGAGCAGGTCGATACGGAGCTTGCGGATGATGATGTGCTGGTGGTGTATCTGCCGGACTGTCACGAATCTCTGGCCGGAATCATTGCCGGGCGCGTGCGGGAAGCCTACAACAAGCCTTCCTTTGTTCTGACAAAGGGAGAGGACTGTGTGAAGGGTTCCGGGCGCTCCATTGAAAGCTATCACATGTACAGGGCTCTGTGCGGCGTGCGGGACCTGCTTCTGAAATTCGGCGGCCACCCCATGGCTGCAGGTTTTTCCTTAAAGGAAGAGAATGTAGGGGAGTTCCGCCGCCGCTTAAACGAGCAGTCCACCCTTACGAGGGAGGATTTCATTCCGAAAATCTGGATTGATGTGGCCATGCCCTTAGAGTACATATCCGAGGCGCTGGTGAACGAGCTGAAAAGTCTGGAGCCCTTCGGCCAGGGCAATGAAAAGCCCCAGTTCGCCCAGAAGAATCTGCGGATCCGCAGCCTGCGGGCTCTTGGCCGTAACAATAACGCGGTCCGCATGACCGTGGTAACGGAGCAGGGACGCCCCATGGAGGCCATGGTATTTACCGAGGCAGACAAGTTTGTGGAAGAAGCAAAGAACAGCCGGAGCATGGATGTAATCTACTACCCAGACATCAATGAGTATAACGGAAACCGGACACTGCAGATTGTGGTAAGAGCATATAAGCTGCACGCATAGGCAGAAAATAAAGTTCGCACAATATTTTGTACAGCCTTATAATTGCTTGACACTTTGAAACCGCTGTACTATAATCGACCGTAAATAACCGCGAAGGCGCTGGGCTTACCAGTGCCTTTGTCACAACGTGGCGGCCTGTGTTTTACGGGAATCGTTGTGTCACAACAAATGCAAAGGAAAGCAACTGCCTGAAAGGTATCAGAGAGGGCATTTGCGGAAAAGGAGACAAAGCCCATGGTTAATGAGGTAATGAAATTTATCGAAAACTATGACCCGGAAGTCGGCAAGGCAATTGAACAGGAAGCCGCACGTCAGAGAAGAAATCTGGAGCTTATCGCTTCCGAGAATATCGTATCTGAGCCGGTCATGATGGCAATGGGAACCGTGCTGACCAACAAATACGCAGAGGGTTATTCCGGAAAGCGTTATTATGGTGGATGTCAGTATGTAGACGTGGTAGAGACTATCGCAATTGAGCGTGCAAAGAAGCTGTTTGGCTGTGAGTACGCAAACGTTCAGCCGCATTCCGGCGCACAGGCAAACATGGCAGTATTCCTGGCAATGTTAAAACCGGGAGATACGGTGTTAAGCATGAGCCTTGACCATGGCGGCCATCTGTCCCACGGAAGCCCAGTTAACTTTTCCGGCCTTTACTTCAACATCGTGTCCTACGGTGTTAACGATGAAGGCTTCCTCGATTACGACCAGGTAGAGCGTCTGGCAGTTGAGCACAAGCCGAAGCTGATCCTTGCAGGTGCAAGCGCATACGCAAGAGAAATCGACTTCAAGAAGTTCCGCGAGATCGCAGACAAGGTTGGCGCATATTTAATGGTAGATATGGCGCATATCGCAGGTCTGGTAGCAGCGGGTGAGCATATGAGCCCGATCCCGTACGCAGACGTGGTAACCACTACCACCCACAAGACCCTGCGCGGACCGAGAGGCGGCATGATCCTGGCAAGCAAGGAGTCTGCTGACAAGTTCAACTTCAACAAAGCCATCTTCCCGGGAACCCAGGGCGGTCCGTTAGAGCATGTTATCGCAGCAAAGGCAGTCTGCCTTGGTGAGGCATTAAAGCCGGAATTCACCGAGTACCAGAAGCAGGTCCGCAGGAATGCAAAGGCACTGGCAGCAGCACTGGTGGAGAAGGGATTTAAACTCTTAACAGGCGGCACTGACAACCACTTAATGTTAGTAGACCTGCGCGGCATGGACATCTCCGGTAAGGAGCTTCAGAACCGTTGTGATGAAGTCTTCATTACCCTGAACAAGAACACCGTTCCGAATGAGCCGAGAAGCCCGTTCGTAACCTCCGGTGTCCGCATCGGAACCCCGGCTGTTACTACCCGTGGCTTAAAGGAAGAGGATATGCCGAAGATCGCAGAGTGCATCTGGCTGGCAGCAACCGATTTCGAGAACAAGGCAGATTACATCCGCGGCGAAGTAACCAAGCTGTGCGAGAAATATCCGCTGTACGAATAATTTATATGTAATTTATTACAGACCCGTGAGACCGCAGAAAATGCGGCTTCACGGGATTTTTTTAATTGTTAAACGGTTTTACACCGATTTTACATTCCCCCTCTTTTTGATTTTACATTCGGATTTTACAATGCAGTTGTGGTTGAGAGATGGAGAACATGAAAGCCACGATAACATAGAACGTAATAAAGAATATTCATAAACAGAGAGAAGAGGAGAGAACGTATTATGAAGAAAACATTAGCAATGGTATTAGCAATGGGTATGACAATTGCGAGCCTGACAGCATGCGGCGGAAGCAAACCGGCAGAGACGACTGCTGCAGCAACCGAGGCACAGACCGAGGCAGCAAGTTCTGCGGCTGACACTAAGGCAGAGGTCACTGAGCCGGCCGGCGGCAAGGCAGAGGGCCCGATTACCGTAGTTTCCCGTGAGGATGGTTCCGGTACCAGAGGCGCATTCATCGAGCTGTTCGGCATTGAGAGCAAGAATGATGCTGGCGAGAAGGTAGACAACACCACCGAGGATGCTGAGATCACCAACAGTACCTCCGTTATGATGACCACCATCGCAGGTAATAAGGGCGCGATCGGATATGTTTCCCTGGGTTCCTTAAATGATACCGTAAAAGCAGTTGCCATCGATGGTGCAGATGCAACGGTAGATGCCATCAAGGCAGGCGAGTACAAGGTAGCACGTCCCTTCAACATTGCAGTCAAGGATGGCTTAAGTGATGCTGCTTCTGATTTCATCACCTTCATCATGAGCGAGGATGGCCAGAGGGTTGTTGAGGACAACGGTTATATCAGCCAGGGCAATGAGGGTGCATACACTGCTTCCGGCTTAAAGGGCAAGGTTGTTGTAGCTGGTTCTTCTTCCGTAACTCCGGTTATGGAGAAGCTGAAAGAGGCATATGTAGCTGTAAACCCGGATGTCGAGATTGAGGTTCAGCAGTCTGATTCTACCACCGGTATGACCTCTGCGATCGAGGGCGTATGTGATATCGGTATGGCATCCAGAGACTTAAAGGACAGCGAGCTGGAAGCCGGCTTAACCCCGACTGTCATCGCTATGGATGGCATTGCAGTCGTAGTCAACAATGAGAGCCCGGTTGCCGAGCTGACCAGCGAGAACGTGAAGGACATCTTCACCGGCGAGATCACCGACTGGGCAGATGTTCAGTAAACAGCATGACTGTGAATAGCAGTCTGCCAGAACGCTACTGAAACGAAAAAACAGGAAGCAGGGCAGCAGGAAGACATCGTTGTGGCAGGATATAACCCGTGACGAAAAAACACTGCGGCCCTGTTTCTATGTAAAGCATGCCGGATATGATGTAATTTCTTCTCCCGGCAACAGAAAGAAAGTGAGAATCATGAAAAATCTGAAAGAACAGCTTATGCATATGGTGTTTCTGCTGAGTGCCTGCGTATCCATTCTGTGTGTGGCCATGATCTGTGTCTTCCTTTTCGCAAACGGTATTCCGGCCATCGGAAAGATTGGCATATTCCAGTTTCTGGCCGGTGAAAAGTGGAAGCCGGGCAACAATATCTTCGGTATTCTGCCTATGATCCTGGGCAGCATTTATGTAACAGCCGGTGCCGTGATCATTGGTGTACCGATCGGAATTTTAACGGCAGTCTTCATGTCAAAGTTCTGCCCGAGACACATTTATAAAGTGGTCAAACCGGCCATTGACCTGCTGGCAGGCATTCCTTCCGTTGTATATGGATTCTTCGGACTGGTCGTTCTGGTACCGTGGGTAAGAGAAATCGGAAGAACACTTCATCAGGGGGGGAACGGAAGCAGTATGATCACAGCATCCATTCTTCTGGGAATGATGATCTTACCAACGATCATCGGACTTACGGAATCTGCGCTTAGAGCAGTTCCTACACAGTACTATGAAGGTGCGGTAGCACTTGGCGGAACACATGAAAGGGCAATCTTTACAGTTGTACTTCCGGCAGCAAAATCTGGTGTGGTCGCAGCAATCGTTCTTGGAATCGGACGTGCGATCGGAGAGACCATGGCTGTGATCATGGTAACAGGTAACCAGCCGAGAATGCCG
>ERZ773202.1854-NODE-1854-length-12388-cov-6.254601_pt1 | contig 12388 bp, 9 predicted proteins | sample MGYA00580998_ERZ773202 | MGnify/ENA primary metagenome ERZ773202 (study PRJEB29015, sample SAMEA2737803) | human gut metagenome | biome: human gut; feature: human-associated habitat; material: faeces | place: China | collected 2012 ...
AGCCTCTTTGACAACGCAATAAAGGCACTTTCATTTTGTCAAATGGGCTTAATGGAAAACTGAATAAATATACGGCCCAAAGTGCATATTTATGCATCGGATAAGGAGGCTGAATTTATTCCCTGACCACCAGATATGCCGTGCCTCCTTTTCCCACATTGTTGGTTCAAAAATCTCCAGATCCGTCTTTTTGCCGTAGCGTAGCATCGAGTTGTACTACCCTAGAAAAAGTTGAATGGATTTGTACTGTAAGCTGAGGTTGGTTGAATGATTTTCACCTTATCCCCAAACTCTGTTGAAAACTGTACTTTCATCTGCGAGACAGAATAATCAGACGGGGACAGTTTGATGCTTTATTTATTACCTTTCATTCTATTGTGTATCTTGCAAAGCATTTGACAATTTGCCAAATCGGTTTTGCCTCCTCTGCTCCAGGCTGTGACGTGATCGGCTTCCATCTCTTTGATGCTATAGATATAATCTTTACGATTGTTGTCTGATTGTGCACAAAGAGGACAATTTGAGACACGCTTTGTTTTTGCCTCATTGGTCTGTCGCTCATATGCTTTTTGTTTTATAGATTTCTCAAATAGGCGGATTTCTAACAGCTCTGGCTGTTGTTCACCTCCAAGCACATACTCGAAGATTCCTGATTGCTTGGTTACAGCTTCATCAGCTATAAGTTCTTCCACTCTTTTGTTCAGTTTTACCAAGTCATATGGCTTCTTATGATATGTTTCGTACAAACGTCCCCATTCCAAGCCACACATCTTATCGTATGTCTTGTAAAAGGTAGCTGAGATCCAATCTATCACGCTATCGAAGTAAGTTTACAGCTCTTTGATATTGGTGTCACGGCGGTGAAGCGACATATAATTGTCTATACTTACGCCCTTACTAGCACTTATCCATTGCAAGGCTCGTTCCAAGAATCCTTGTCTTTTGACATCTGCTTTAATGTAGGCACTCCATTTCTGGATGTTTGAGTTTTGGCTGTTGCTGAAGACCTCTTTAGCAGCTGTAACGAAGGGGCCTGAATAGATAGCATTTAACAGTTCTTGCTCGTTAAGTGGAACACCACTAATATTGATGGTTTTGAACCATTGCTTAATCTCGGCTTCTTCTCCCTCACAAACATAGATAGTCAGCTTGGTATTTAGGAATCGTTCTTTTAACTCTTCGTCTAATCCGTCAAGGTACTGCTCTTTTCCGTTCACTTTGACGGCTAACTTCATAGTGGCGTATCTGCCAAAACTTGTGATTCGCTGCTGACCATCAAGAACTTCGTATCGTCCATCTTTGGTCTTGTTGAAATATATCAAGCCGATGGGATATCCTTTCAATATAGAATCCACGACAGCTACGTCTTTCTTGCCATCGCAATAGATATAATTGCGTTGATATTCGGGCTGAATAGTCAACAGACCATTCAAGCCAAATAATCCTTTTCCTTCATGTTCATTGTAGACAAAACCTTTGCAGATGTCTGCTATCGTCCAATCAATATATAATGTTGATACCATGATTCTTATTTTTTATGTCGGATTAATATTCTAGCGTATGGCTTTTGAGGAATGCCATCTTCCATATAGTAGAGTTGGCCATCACGCAAACTCTTATTTAATTTCTTCAATTCCCGATCGAAAGGCTTTAGACCTAATGCTTTGCCAGAATCACCTTGTGTTTGCCCAATAATCTCAAACTGTTCAGGACAATATTTATCCAAGAAACTAATAGGCACTCCCATTTTTCCATCATAGTTGGAAGGAATGGCATCTGTGTAAGGCACATCTATAGCATCATAGTTGGCATAATGAATATAAGAGCTACGCCATTTAAGTTCTTTATGCTTACTAAACTTCAAGTTGTCTTCTAGAGTCATTAAAGGCAATGATTGATGGCGGCGACCGTGTTCGATGTTAGTATACCAACGCACTCCTTTTACTCTAATATATTTCTTACCGTTTTCATCAATTCTCCATCCTGAAGCAGTCAAAGGATAAGTATCTGGTACACCAAATTCTCGGTCACCACTGTGAATAGTGCATCCCATCCAAATTATATTGTCTTTAATTAGGGGGAAGACTTCTTTGTAAGTTACTGCATTCATATTTCCGATTATTACGAACTGTTTTTCAGCTTCAATTATCCAACCTAAAAAATCTCTGAATAAAGAAAATGGAGGATTAGTTATTATGATGTCTGCTTCGTCGCGGAGATTCTTGATTTCTGTACTTCGGAAATCTCCATCTCCCTGTAAATAATCCCACTGTAAATCTTCCACGTCAATTTTTCCATCTCCAGAAACATCATGGTCAAGAACGAATATCTTACCATTTGTCTTGGTCTTGTCTTTATCGAACTTGATGTCGTTTTGCTCGAAAAGAGATGGTTGATAACCTGTCTTATACTTTTTGCTTTCTGGAGCGAAACTTGTACTTATCAGTTTTTTAAGCCCAAACCGTTCAAAGTTCTGAGCAAAGAATTTTGTAAAATTACTCCATTCAGGATCATCACATGGTAAAAGAATAGTTTTATTTTTGAACACATCAGGATTATATTCCAAGTATGCGTTCATCTCTTTTTCTATATCATAATATTGAGTGTAAAACTCATCGTTCTTTGCATTTTTGGCTTTTGCCAACCCACTATTCGCCATCTATCTACTTTGATCTTTGCTCTACCGACTCCCCTAAGCAGAAAGTGATGGTTAAGGATTGTCTATAAAAAGAAAAATGGCGTAGGAGTTCCGTACTAACCACCTTTGTAAGTTGAAGGTATTAGGGGACCTTAGAATCCAAAGGAGAAAGTACAGAAGCCTACGCCAAAAATGTATATATGGATAGCACAGAATGCACCCTCTCATAACGAAAGGGCGCATTTGTGCCATGTATATACACGCAAGGTGTAGGCGTCCACCTTATTCCTTTCTGAGATTCTTTTGTTGAAAGTCCCTAATTTCCAACTTATCAGAAGTAAAACGCAGTAAACGCCGTTTTCATAAAATAGAGCCAAGCGACAGATTAACGCCAACATCTCATTGAAGGCAATCCGTAGAATGGCAATTGTAAAATTACGGAAAAGAATTCATATAGCCAAGAGTTTGTTGAAAAACATGTTTAAAAACTGCGAAATTTGACAATTGGCGTGCGAAATATAGTAAAAAACACATAAATTCCACCCACATCTTCACACTTTTCCATTTTTGATTTGGCTATATATTCGAAATAAAAAATACAGAAAAGACACCATCGGAGCGATATTCTCACACATATACATCTTATTTTTAGTTCCTAAAAAAGCACATAATAGGCATAAACACATAACTTAAAAAACACAAGCCTCTACGGCTGCAAAAGCGGCTGTGGAGGCTTGCATTTCAAAACACATCGATGCTAAAGGAATGCGTATTGTCGGCACTATGGTAGACGTTTCTGAGATGATAATCAAGATATTTCAGATAGCGTGTGTCGTTGCGAACCACATGACCCTTAACCTGTTTCTCAAGCTGTTCCTTAAAACCAGGACGGGAGAAAAGCGTGTCTGCCAACTGATAGGTATAGACAATCTGCTTGCCTTGTAAGGTCACGCTTTCTGCCGTGGTGTAAACATCGAGCGGCAAGGGCATGACAGAATCTGTTATTAGCATGCCAATGAGGGTGGAATAGCAGCGCATGTAGAGCACCTTGGCGGCCAAGAGGGAATATCGGACCTTTACACTGTCCACCACATCGATATCGTGGAGTGTAATGTCATAGGTGCAGAGCGCTGCGTTTGTCTTGTCGTCTAACACATGACATTTGATGCTCAACCCTTGCTCTTTCATATATGCCTTGACCTGTGGACATTGCCAAAGAAGATTGCCCCATGCCAGAGCATCGTAACCCTTCTGTAGATAGATGAACGACGAGTCGGCGCATATCTTTTCGTTGCTCAACCGTGCAAGGGTGGCAGAACGTTGTGGGTCATACATGCTTGAAAAGTCGTCAACGGTGTATTCGCTGCTGACCGTTGCCAGCATGTCGGTCCACTCGCTGCGAGGCATAGACAAGTAGCAATGGAGCGTGGAGCCTACAACCGAGAAATCTTTCAGTTGGCGGTTAAACTCAAATTTGTCGGCGGGCAACGTCTTCAGCACGCTGCTCAACACCTGCGGTTGCGTGCCACCTGTTTGTGCAGACAGCGTTACGAACGACAGCAAAAAGAAGAATGTAACCAAAAGTCGTGATAACATTCTTCGCATCATAATGTTCTGTTTCATCATTAATCGAGATTTTACTATTGTATTTATTCTTTTGCAAAGATAGCGTTTTCTCTGATAGCATGCAAGCTCTCCTAACCTATTTTTTGTTTTTGCCGTCAAATTATGTAAAAATTGCAAAAAGACTGGCGCTCGGCGGCGAAATGGTGTAGAATGGGTTTATATGTTTTGCAGCAGACACTATGCTTGACCGCGAAAGGACCCACTACATGGCAGGAAAAACCAAATCGAAAAAAAAGCAGCCGCTGGATACGCGCAGCAAAATGTATCTGGTGCTGGCCCTGTGCAGCAAAACTTCGCCGCTGTATGCCTTCAACGATTGGATGGACGCCAACATTTTTTTTACAATGGGAAAATCCATGCTGTCCGGCAAGGTACTCTACCGTGATGTGTTCGACCACAAAGGCCCGGTGCTGTATCTCCTCTACGGGCTGGGGTGGCTGCTGGACCACACGGGCTTTATCGGCGTATTTGTGCTGGAAATTTGCGGCTTCGCGGTGTTTCTGGGCCTTGGCCTGTGCACGGCGGAGCTATTGCGCGGCAAACCCCTGCACCCAGTCTGGTGCCTGGTGCCTGCGGCAGCCTTGGCGGCCTGCTCTGCCATCAGGCGGAACCGCTTGGAGATTGCCGCCAGCTGCAGGCCCATGTTGGCCTCATTGATGGTGCAGACATAAGAAAGTTCACTGCCCAGTTGCTCCATCACATAGCTGACATAGCGCTTGAAGTATTCGACCGTGGATTCTGCCTCCCAGCCGCCCTTGGCAATCAGCCATTTGGGGCTGGTGAAGTGCAGCAGCGTCGCAACAGGTTCAACGCCGTGCGCCTTGCAGCAGGCAATGACCTTGCGGTAATGCTCGATTTCGGCAGGGTCGAACTTGCCCTCCTCCGGCTCGATGCGCGCCCACTCGATGGAGAAGCGGTAGGCGTTCAGCCCTGCATCTGCCAGCAGTTTAATGTCCTCCTCATACTTATTATAATGGTCGCAGGCAATGCCGCTCGGCTCAGCAAAGCTGGTGTGGGGCAGCTGCTCCTGCGCCCAGTAGTCGGAATGAATGTTGTTGCCCTCGACCTGATGGGCGGCAGTGGCCGCGCCGACAAAGAAACCTTTTTCAAATTTCTGCATAATTTTCTCCTTACCTGTGCTGTCCAAAGCAAATCAAGAAACTTCTGTACCTGTATCATAGCATAACAAGCGCAAGTCGTGAGGGTATTATTTAGCAAAGCGGGACAACATTTCGTGTTGCTTGAAATAATGCGCGAATTTTTGTTCCTTATCTGCTGATTTTTATCCCCTGCTGCCGTTTTGCTTCTGGTATAGTGGTGTCAGTGAGAAAAACCACTGCGGAATTTTTAGGAGGAAAACAAAATGTTCAAAAAGAAACCCACTGCTTCAGAAGTTGACGGCGTACAATACCGCCGCGCCAAAACATGGCAAATCATCTGCTACGCCTGCAACGCGCTGGTCGGTATGAGCGTCTACTCGCTCATCGGTATGGCCAGCTATTCGGCCAGCATCGGCTACGGCATTACCACCGCCGCGGTTGGCATCATCCTGACCTGCACCCGTATTCTGGACGGCATCACCGACCCGCTGCTGGCCTTTGTGTATGACCGCGTCAACACCAAGTTCGGCAAGCTGCGTGTGCTGCTGGTCGCGGGCTACCTGATTGAGGCCGTTGCCCTCTACGCGATGTTCACCGGCTTCTCCTCCAAGGGGATGGGGCTGGTCACGTTCACGCTGCTGTACGTGGTCTACGTCATCGGCTACACCATCACCAATATGACCGCGCAGACGATTCCCGCCATTATGACGAATGACCCGCGCCAGCGCCCCACCCTCGGCGTCTGGACGACCGCATTCAACTATCTGGTGCCGATGGTTATGTCCATGGTGCTCAACGTTGTCCTGCTGCCCAAGTGCGGCGGCACCTATAATCAGGCATTTCTGACCGCTGCCTGCAATATCACCCTGATTGTTGCCGCCATCGGCACCCTGCTGGTATGCCTCGGCGTTTCCGCCTTCGACAAACCCGAAAGCTTTGTCGGCACCAAGAAAGCCGAACCGCTGAAGATGGCCGATATTGTTGAGGTTCTCAAGCACAACAAGCCGCTGCAGTGCTATATTGCGTCCAACGCATCCGACAAGCTGGCTCAGCAGGTCGGCAGCCAGGCCATCATCAACACAATTCTCGGCGGCATTATCATCGGCAATATAGGTCTTGGCACGATTCTGACGGTTATCAGCATGGTGCCGTCCATCTTCTTTGCGGCGTTCGGTGCCAAGTATGTCGGCAAGCACGGCAGCAAAAAGGGCATTGTCAATTTTACCTGCATCAGCATGGTCATCACCGCTGTTATGGTCGTGTTCTTCATTGTCATTGACCCCAAACAGATCGGTGTCATGGGCAGCCCCGCTATGATTATTTATGTCATTCTGTCTCTGCTGCAGAACGGCTCCAATATGTGCATCACCACCTCCAACACCTCTTACATGGCGGACGCCATCGACTACGAGCTGGATCGCAGCGGACGTTATATCCCCGCCGTTGTATCCGGCACCTACAGCCTGGTCGATAAACTCATCACCTCTTTTGCCGCCGTGATTGCCACCGGTGCTGTTGCGCTGCTGGGCTACACCGCCACGATGCCCCAGCCCACGGATCCTTGCACCCCCGCTATCTTCTGGATGGGTATGGTTCTCAAGTTTGCTCTGCCTATCATCGGCTGGATCATTACGCTGATTGCCATGCGCAGCTGCCCGCTGACCAAGGAGGAGATGGTCAACGTCCAGAAGCGCATTGCCGAGAAGAAGGCTGCCGCACAGTCTGAATTCTATAAAGAACAGCTTCAGTAAGCCCATCCCACAACAGCCGAAAGGGTTTGCAGCCCTTTCGGCTGTTTGAAGTTAAATCCACACATAAGGAGTCATGTTATGAGCAAGACAATTCTTTTGAACCAGAACTGGATTTTTTCCAAAGAAGGACACGACGAACCCGTCACCCTGCCCCACACCTGGAACGCCATCGACGGGCAGGACGGCGGCAACGACTACTACCGCGGCACCTGCAGCTACACCACCGTGCTGCCTGACATCTCCCTGCCGGAAAACGGACGTGCCGTTTTGCAGTTTGACGCCGTTGCCATGACCGCCGAGGTCTATCTGAACGAGCAAAAGCTTGCTGAGCATAAGGGCGGCTATTCGGCATTTTGCGTGGACATTACCGATGCGCTGCGCAACGGCAGCAACCTGCTGCGCGTAAATGTAGACAACAGCGACAACGACACCGTTTACCCGCAGAAGGCGGACTTTACCTTCTATGGCGGCATTTACCGCGATGTTACGCTGCATATTGTACCTGCTGCTCACTTTGCCCTTGCCGCAAACGGCGCGGTGCCCATCAAGGTTACGCCCGTTGTGACCGACCTTGCCGCGCATCGCTGTGAGGTGACTGTGGAGGCGTTCGTCGTGGGCGCGCAGAGCGTCAACTTCACGCTTGACGGCCAGCAGACGAGCGCCGCCGTCAAGGACGGCACCGCCAGAGCCGTGTTCACGCTGGAGCATGCCCGCCTGTGGGACGGTCTTGATGACCCGTATCTCTACACCGTAACTGCGCGGCTGGACAATGGCGAGACCGAGACCGCCCGCTTCGGCTGCCGCAAGTTTGAAATTGACCCGCAAAAGGGATTTATCCTGAACGGACGTGAATATCCCCTGCGCGGTGTTTCCCGCCATCAGGACCGCAAGGGCGCGGGCGTTGCCATCACCCGCGAGATGATGGAAGAAGATATGGCGCTGATTCTGGAGATGGGCGCCAACACCATCCGCCTTGCCCACTACCAGCACGCGCAGGCATTCTATGACCTGTGCGACGAAAAGGGTCTTGTCATCTGGGCGGAAATCCCCTACATCACGATGCACATGCACAACGGGCGCGCCAACACGCTGACCCAGATGGAAGAACTCATCGTGCAGAACTACAACCACCCCTGCATTGCCGTTTGGGGACTGTCCAACGAAATTACCGCCGCCAGCCCTGTGAATGAGGAGCTGCTGGAAAACCACCGCGCCCTCAACGATTTGGCGCACAAGCTCGATCCGACCCGCCCGACCACGATGGCGAACGTTTTTATGCTGGAAATCACCAGCCCGATTCTGGAAATTCCCGATGTGAACAGCTACAACCTGTATTTTGGCTGGTACTTGGGCGAGCTTGACCAGAACGATGACTTTTTTGATACCTACCACGCCAAATATCCCAACCGCTGCATCGGTTTTTCAGAGTACGGCGCGGACGCAAACCCCGCCTACCAGAGCACCCACCCCGAAAAGGGCGACTACACCGAAACCTACCAGTGCGTCTACCACGAGCATATGGCAAAAATGATTGCCGACCGCCCGTGGCTGTGGGCGACCCATGTCTGGAATATGTTCGACTTTGCCGCCGACGGGCGCGATGAGGGCGGCAAAAACGGCGAAAACCAGAAGGGGCTTGTCACCTTTGACCGCAAAATCAAGAAGGATGCCTTCTACCTGTACAAAGCCTACTGGAGCAAGCAGCCCTTTGTGCATACCTGCGGCAGCCGCTATGTGGATCGCACCGAGGATGTGACCGAAATCAAGGTTTACTCCAACCTGCCGGAGGTTTCTCTGTACAAGGACGGGCACCTTGTCGAAACAAAAAAAGGCGACAAAGTATTTGTTTTCAATGTGCCCATCACCGGCAAGCACAGCATTGAGGCCCGCGCGGGGGCGTATTCCAGCGTGATTCTGGTCAACAAGGTTGCCGAACCGAACCCCGCCTACGCGATGTCGAACCGCCAGATTGTGAACAACTGGTTTGACGGCGAGCTGGACGAAACCTGCTGGAGCGTCAAGGACAATATGGCAGCAGCCATGGCAGATGCCAAGGTCGGACCCGTTTTGAAAGCCATTACCGACAAGGCGGCTGCCGCCCGCGGTGATGTAGCTGCCGCCGTCAAGGATAACCCGGCGCTGGTTGCCATGATGGAGCGCGCCATGCAGCGCATGACCGTGGAGAGTATGCTCAAGCAGGCAGGCACGGACGCCGAGAGCATCAAGCAGCTGAACCGTGTTTTGCAGGGCATCAAAAAGGATGTGTGATTTTATGGAAACCTACTGCAACCCCTTGGATTTGGGCTACCGTTACCAGCACATGAAGGAGGGTGAGCGCATCGCCGGTTTCCGCGAGGGCGCTGACCCGACACTGGTGTATTTCAAGGGCAAATATTACCTGTTTGTGTCGATGTCGGCAGGGTTCTGGTACTCGGACGATCTGCTGCATTGGGATTTCCACGCCGACCCCGATTTGCTGATTTACGACTACGCCCCCGATGTGCGCCAGGTCGGCGAGTATCTCTATTTTTCTGCCAGCCGCAAGGGCCGCAACTGCCCGATTCTGCGCACGGCTGACCCGCTGACCGAGCCGTTTACCGAGGTCAGCGCCCCGTTCGCCTTTTGGGACCCCGATATGTTTTGCGATGATGACGGGCGCGTGTATTTCTACTGGGGCTGCTCCAACACCTCGCCCATCTGGGGTGTGGAGCTTGACCCCGAAACCATGACGCCCATCGGGGAAAAGAAAGAACTGATTTTCGGGCGCGAAGAAGAATTGGGCTATGAGCGCCCCGGCAACAACGGCATTGTGGATAAAGAGAGCAGCGTACTTTACAAATCCATGAAACCGTTCTATAACGAGGCGACCGGCAAGCTGGAGCTGCCGCCCCAGATGGCGCAGATTCCGGGGCTGAACGCCGAGGCACTGACCGCCATGTTCAACGCCGTCGGCAAGCCCTATATCGAGGGCGCGTTTATGACAAAGCACAACGGTACGTATTATCTGCAATACGCCTGCCCCGGCACCCAGTACAACACCTACGCCGATGGTGTGTACACCTCCAATTCCCCGCTGGGACCGTTCACGCTGCAAGCGTCCAACCCGTTTTCCTCCAAGCCGGGCGGGTTTATGACCGGCGCGGGCCACGGCAGCACGATTGCCGACAAGTACGGCAACTACTGGCACGCATCCACGATGCGCATTTCGGTCAACCACGACTTTGAGCGCCGCGTGGGTCTGTTCCCTGCCGGGTTTGATGCGGACGGCGTGCTGTTCTGCAACCAGAATTTTGCCGACTACCCGCACGAAATTCCGGCAGGCAAATTTGACGCCGCCAGCCAGCAGCCCAAGTGGATGCTGTTAAGCTACCGCAAGGCCGTGACGGCATCCTCCACCGCTGAGGGCAGCGCCCCGACCAATGCCGTGGACGAGGACTGCCGCCGCTGGTGGAGCGCGGGCAGCGACCAGCCCGGCGAATGGCTGTGTGTGGATTTAGGCCGTGATTATGATGTCCGCGCGATTCAGGTCAACATGGCCGATGAAAAACTCGTCGTGGACTTTCCTGCCGACAGCTACGGCGATGACCGCAAAACGCGGCATATCGAGACGCGCCTGCAGATTTCTTGCTATACCGTGGAAACCAGTCTTGACGGCGAGACCTGGACGCTGCGCGAGGACGTTGCCCGCGAATGCTCCAACGGCTATTATGAGTATGCCGACGGCGTCCGCGCACGATATGTCCGCGTGACGGGCGGCGCACTGCCCTACGGGCAGGTCTTGCGCATCAGCGGGCTGCGTGTGTTCGGCAACGGCGAGGGCGAACGCCCTGACGCCGCAAAGGCCGCCGCCGTTCGGCTGGACGCACTGGACGGCAAAATCAGCTGGCAGCACATCGAGAACGCGCAGGGCTGCAATGTGCGCTACGGCATTGCACCGGATAAGCTCTACCAAAGCTGGCTGGTCTATGATGCCGATGAGGTCACGCTTTCCACGCTGATGTCCGGGCAGACCTATTATATCTGCGTGGACAGCTTCAACGAAAACGGCATCACAACGGGGGAAATCATCAAAATGGAGGGCTGAACCATGCCCATAAAGGCAGTCCAGCAGTTTATGCTGGGAACCGTTTTAAGCAACGAAAACGAGGCACGGCAGACGCTGGCCGCCATGAAAGCCGCAGGCTACGACGGCATTGAGCTGTGCGGGTTTATGATCCACCCCATCGGCTTTATGGTGCGGCTGCTGACCAAGGCGGCGGGTATGCCCGTGGGCAAGGGCGGCAATCTCGACTGGCACGCTTTGGTCAAAGAAGCGGGGCTGCAGGTCGTCAGCCTGCACACCGATTTGGGCAGTCTGGAGCGCGATGCCAAAGCGGTGGCGGACGAAGCCAAAAGCTTTGGCACTAAGTATGTCGTTATTACCGGAATGTATCGCTTTGATTACGGCGATGAAGCCACGATGCACGACCTTGCCGCACGGCTGAACAAGGCGGGCGCGGCGCTGAAGGCCGAGGGCGTGGAGCTGCTCTACCACAACCACAACTGTGAGCTGCGCCATGTGAACGCCGAAAAGCGTGCCTACGACATTTTGCTGGAGGAAACCGACCCGCAGTTCGTCAACTTTGAGTTTGACAGCTATTGGTTTACCGAGGGCGGCGCGAATGCGCTTGCGTGGATGCAGCGTCTGGGAACCCGCATGAAGCTGTGGCACATCAATGACCGCGGCACCCGCATTTCGGGCAGCGCCGTAACGCCGATTTTGAAAACCGACAGCATGGAGCTGGGTACCGGCAATATGGACCTCGACAGCCTGATGGCGCAGGCGCTTTCCGCCGGCGTAGATGCCGTGATTCTGGAAAGCCACCGCAACTGGGTGGATAACTCCCCCATCAAGAGTTTGCAGCTCAGCGCCGAATATCTGAAACAGCATACTTAAACCGCAATCCCCTGCCCGAAAGGACAGGGGATTTGTTTTTGACGTTGACATTTGATTTTTTTATGATACACTTGGGGTAGAAAATCGAAATTTGATAAGGGTGTGTGATTCTATGGGTAAAGCGATTTTGGCAGCAATCGTTACATTGATTGTTGGTTATTTAGGTATGGTCGTAGGACTTGAACTTTTAGGTAATTGGGTTGAGTTTGGATTGCTCATTGCTATTGCAGTAATGGGTGCTTTTATCATCTACTTCAATGACAAGAAGTAAGACAATTCCAGTTTGGAGAATTGAAAAAAACGGAATTTACCTATTAAGACATATAAACTCTTGACA
>ERZ773202.1860-NODE-1860-length-12333-cov-3.266819_pt1 | contig 12333 bp, 8 predicted proteins | sample MGYA00580998_ERZ773202 | MGnify/ENA primary metagenome ERZ773202 (study PRJEB29015, sample SAMEA2737803) | human gut metagenome | biome: human gut; feature: human-associated habitat; material: faeces | place: China | collected 2012 ...
TTGAACATGCAAAGACTATATCTGAACTTGATCTTCCAGGATATGCTTTAGGTGGTCTTGCAGTTGGTGAGACACATGAGGAAATGTATAACGTCTTAGATGAAACAGTTCCTTATCTTCCAAAGAATAAGCCTACATATCTTATGGGAGTTGGTACGCCTGAAAATCTTCTTGAAGCTGTAGACAGAGGAGTGGATTTCTTCGACTGTGTATATCCTTCAAGAAATGGTCGTCACGGCCACGTGTACACAAAGTTCGGTAAAATAAATATGCTTAACAAAAAGCATGAGAAGGACATGACTCCTATTGAAGAGGGATGTGGATGTGAAGCCTGCAGAAATTACTCAAAGGCATATATAAGACATTTGCTCAAGGCAGGGGAAATGTTAGGATTACGACTTTGCGTAATGCACAATTTATATTTCTATAATCATCTTATGGAAGATATCAGAACTGCCATAGATGAACAGAGATATTCTGAATTTAAAAAGGAAAGAATAGAAATGTTCAGAAGTGGAGAAAATAAGTAATTACTATTTTATAGACACAAAGGTACATTTAGTATATACTTTGATAAATTATAAATTTGCTCGTAATGGAGGTTAATTATGGACGGCAGTATGGTTATTGTATTCGTTGTTTACATCGGTGCTTTGGTGTTATTCGGATATTTTGCAGCTATCAGACCAGGTAGAAAGCGTAGAAAAGAGAGAGAAGCACTTATGTCTAACATGAAGCCGGGAGATTTTGTTCTCACAAGCAGTGGCTTCTACGGAAAGATTGTTGATATTATTGATGACACAGTAGTAGTTGAATTTGGTAACAACAGAAACTGCCGTATCTCTATGAAGAAGGAAGCAATCGATCAGGTTGAGCCTGCTGAAACACAGCAGACAACATTCGTTGGTGACAAGCCAAACAAGGAAGATAAGTAATTAAATATTCCAGACATTAAGATCATGGCCATTGAGTCAGTTGTGCAGATTGTCGGATGTGAGATCACCATCCGGCAGATGAAGGTCAGCATAGCCTAACTCATAGCCGTGATCTTTTTGTATACTCATTTTTGTATGTTGAAATGAACAATTAAATATATTATGATTAAAGGTATTATTTTAACATATATAAGTAATTTCATTATTTTATATATATAACTTAAGTAAATGTTGAAAAATGCTTATATATCAAATGTAAAACACAGAATAGAATTATATTTTATTACAATATATTAATTCTTTCTGAATATTGAATATAGGAGGCAGTAATGAACGGTAATATTACACTGATAGCAGGAGATGGAATCGGTCCAGAAATAGTTGCGGAGGCAGTTAAGGTCCTTAATAAAGTAGCTGAAAAGTACGGACACACATTTTCATATAAAGAGATCCTAATGGGAGGATGTTCTATCGATGCTCATGGAGTGCCTCTTACAGATGAAGCTCTTGAAATTGCAAAGAGCGGAGATGCTGTACTTCTCGGTGCAGTTGGTGGTGATGTAGGTAACTCAAGATGGTATGATGTTGCTCCTAATTTAAGACCTGAAGCAGGTCTTCTTAAGATCAGAAAAGAGCTTGGATTATTTGCAAACGTACGTCCTGCATATTTATATAAGGAACTTGCTGAAGCATGTCCACTTAAGGAGTCTATAAGCAGCCAGGGAATCGATATGGTAATCATGAGAGAATTAACAGGCGGTTTATACTTCGGTGACAGAAAGACAGAGGTTGTAGACGGTCTCAGAACAGCTACAGACTCTCTTGTATATAATGAAGAAGAAATCAGAAGAATTGCAATTAAGGGATTTGATATTGCAAGAAAAAGAAGAAAAGTTGTAACAAGCGTAGACAAGGCTAACGTTCTTGATTCTTCAAGACTCTGGAGAGCAGTAGTTGAAGAAGTTGCCAAGGACTATCCTGATGTTGAATTAAGACATATGCTCGTTGATAACGCAGCAATGCAGCTTGTAAGAGATCCTGCTCAGTTCGATGTAATGCTTACAGAGAACATGTTTGGTGACATTTTATCAGATGAGGCAAGTATGGTAACAGGTTCTATCGGCATGTTATCAAGTGCTTCACTCAGAGCTGACAAGTTCGGTTTATATGAGCCAAGTCACGGATCAGCTCCTGACATTGCAGGTCAGAACAAGGCTAATCCACTTGCAACAATTCTTTCAGCAGCTCTTATGCTCAGATATACATTTGATCTTGAGGAAGAAGCTAAGGCAATCGAAGATGCTGTTGAAGCTGTTTTAAAGGAAGGCTTTAGAACAGGCGATATATATAAAGAAGGAATGACTCTTTGCACAACAACAGAAATGGGTGACAAAGTGGCAGAGAGAATTTAATAAGAGCACATATTAGGGGGTATCCTATGAAGGATCATAGTAAAAATATAACACAGGGAATAGACAGAGCACCTCAGCGTTCACTTCTCAATGCATTGGGACTAACAGCTGAGGAAATGAACAGACCTGTAATCGGTATCGTAAACGGATATAACGAAGTAGTTCCAGGTCACACAAATCTTGATAAGATTACACAGGCAGTTAAGATGGGTGTTGCAATGGCAGGTGGTACACCACTTGAATTCCCGGCAATCGCTGTATGTGACGGTATTGCCATGGGTCACATCGGAATGAAGTATTCTCTTGTAACAAGAGACTTAATTGCTGACTCAATCGAGGCAATGGCAATTGCACATCAGTTTGACGGTCTTGTAATGATCCCTAACTGTGATAAGACAGTTCCGGGTATGCTTATGGCTGCTGCAAGAATTAACATTCCTACAGTAGTTGTAAGTGGTGGTCCTATGTTAGCCGGAAGAGTAAAGGGAAGAAAGAGAAGTCTTTCATCAATGTTTGAGGCTGTAGGTTCATTCGAAGCAGGTAAGTTTACTGAAGCTGATGTTAAGGAATATGAGAACAACGCATGTCCTACATGTGGTTCATGTTCAGGTATGTACACAGCTAACTCAATGAACTGTCTTACAGAGGTTCTCGGTATGGGTCTCCGTGGTAACGGTACAATCCCTGCTGTTTACTCTGAAAGACTTAAGCTTGCAAAGCATGCAGGTATGGCTGTTATGGACTTACTTGAGAAGGATATCAAGCCAAGAGATATCATGACAAAGGATGCTATCCTTAATGCTCTTGCAATGGATATGGCTCTCGGATGTTCAACAAACAGTATGCTTCACATCCCTGCAATCGCTCATGAAATTGGTTTCGACTTTGATATCAAGTTTGCAAATGAAATCAGTGACAAGGTTCCTAACCTTTGTCATCTTGCACCTGCAGGTCCTACATATATTGAAGACCTTAATGAGGCCGGTGGTATTTACGCTGTTATGAAGGAGCTCGCTGATCACGGCCTTATCAATACAGACTGTATTACGGTTACAGGAAAGACTGTTGGCGAGAACATTGCAAATGCGGTTAACTTAGATGAAGAAGTTATCAGACCATTTGACAATCCATACTCAAAGACAGGTGGTCTTGCAGTATTAAGCGGTAACCTAGCTCCAGACGGAAGTGTTGTTAAGAAGTCTGCAGTAGTAGATGAAATGCTTGTTCATGAAGGACCTGCAAGAGTATTTGACTGTGAAGAAGATGCAATCGCAGCTATCAGCTCAGGTAAGATCGTTTCAGGCGATGTTGTTGTAATTCGTTACGAAGGTCCTAAGGGTGGCCCTGGTATGAGAGAAATGCTCAGACCTACATCAGCTATCGCAGGTATGGGACTTGGAAGCTCAGTAGCTCTTATTACTGACGGTAGATTCTCAGGTGCATCAAGAGGTGCTTCAATCGGACACGTTTCTCCAGAGGCAGCTGTAGGTGGTCCTGTTGCTCTTGTTGAAGAAGGCGATATCATCCAGATTGACATTCCTTCACATTCAATCAAGCTTTGCGTAAGCGATGAAGAAATGGCTGAAAGAAGAGCTAAATGGCAGCCAAGACAGCCAAGAGTTACAACAGGATATCTTGCAAGATATGCTGCTATGGTTACTTCAGGCAACAGAGGTGCCGTTCTTGAGGTTCCTCAGTTCACAGGCAACAATAACTAATAAAATTAAATAGAAAATAGTTCGATTTGGTAGTATTGTAACTATAGAATATAGATGAAAATTAAATAAAAAGCAGATGTAATATCTGCTTTTAAATAATAGAGGAGGTAAAATTATGCAATTGACTGGTGCTGATATAATTATAGAATGTTTAAAGGAACAGGGCGTAGATACAGTCTTTGGTTATCCGGGTGGTACAGCACTTAATCTATATGACGCATTATATAAGCACAGTGACGAGATAACACATTATTTAACATCTCACGAGCAGGGTGCTTCACATGCTGCAGACGGATATGCAAGAGCTACAGGTAAAGTAGGCGTTTGTTTCGCAACTTCAGGTCCTGGAGCTACAAACCTTGTTACAGGAATCGCTACAGCATACATGGATTCTATTCCTATGGTAGCAATTACATGTAACGTTGCCGTAAATGCATTAGGCAAGGATACATTCCAGGAAATCGATATCGCTGGTGTTACAATGCCTATTACAAAGCACAACTTCATCGTAAAGGATATCAAGGATCTTGCTGACACAATGAGAAAGGCATTTAACATTGCTGAAGGTGGAAGACCAGGTCCTGTATTAGTAGATATTACAAAGGATGTAACAGCTGCTGTTTACGAATATGAGAAGAAGGAGCCGTTACCACTTAAAAGAGGCGGAGAGATTAATGAAGCTGCTGTAGTATCTGCAGTTGAGCTTATTAAGGACGCTAAGAAGCCATTTATCCTTGTTGGTGGTGGTGCAATCGTTTCAGATGCTTCTGACGAAATTAAGGAATTTGTTGAGAAGATGAATGCTCCTATCTGTGAGACACTTATGGGTAAGGGATCATTTGACTCTAACAATCCATTATATACAGGTATGATCGGTATGCACGGTTCAAAGGCGTCTAACCTTGGGGTTTCAAGATGTGACCTCCTTGTTGTTATCGGTGCAAGATTCTCAGACCGTGTTACAGGTAATACAAAAACATTTGCTAAGAATGCAAAGATTATTCACATCGATATCGATGCTGCTGAAATCGATAAGAATATTGAGGCGGATGCAAGCATTATCGGTGATGCTAAGGAAGTATTAAAGAAGATTAACAAGATTCTTCCACAGCAGGATCACAGCCAGTGGAATGAAGAAATCGATGAGATTAAGAAAAAATTCCCACTTCCTATTATTACAGACAGATTAAACGGACCTCTTATTATCAGAAAGCTTCACGAAGTAACTAACGGTGATGCTATCATTACAACAGACGTAGGACAGCATCAGATGTGGGCAGCACAGTACTATAACTTCACAAAGCCAAGAAAGTTCATCACTTCAGGTGGTCTCGGAACAATGGGATACGGACTTGGTGCTGCAATCGGTGCTAAGGTTGGAAAGCCCGACAATGTAGTTGTAAATGTTGCCGGTGACGGATGCTTCAGAATGAACATGAACGAGCTTGCTACAGCAACAAGATATAACATTCCTGTAATCGAACTCGTAATTAACAACCACGTTTTAGGAATGGTTAGACAGTGGCAGACACTTTTCTACGATAAGAGATATTCAAATACAACTCTTGAAGATAAGACAGACTTTGTAAAGGTTTCAGAAGGTCTTGGTGCAAGAGCATACAGAGTTACAACTATCGAAGAATTTGAAAAGGCACTCAGAGAAGCTATTGAGCTTAACGAGCCAACAATGATTGAGTGTATTATCGGTAACGATGACAAGGTTTATCCAATGGTTTCTCCTGGTGGTAACATAGAAGATGCATTTGATGAAAATGATCTTAAAAACAAGAAGTAATTCTATATTTATTGGTGCATATAAAGGCAAAATGAAGTAATATAAATGTAGGATTATGTTGGTACATATTGTATAGGAGGGAAAATATGTCACGAGTTTATAATTTTAGTGCCGGACCTGGAATGCTTCCTGTTGAAGTATTAGAAGAAGCTGCAGCAGAAATGCTTGATTATAAAGGCACTGGCGAATCTGTAATGGAAATGAGCCACCGTTCAAAGGAATATGGTGAAATTATCCAGACTGCAGAAGCTGACTTTAGAGAATTATTAGGTCTTCCTGATAACTATAAAGTATTATTCCTTCAGGGTGGAGCATCAACACAGTTTGCAATGATTCCAATGAACTTCATGAAGAATAAGAAGGCTGCTTACATCGTTACAGGACAGTGGGCTAAGAAGGCATATAAGGAAGCACAGCTTTACGGAGAGGCTATTGCTGTTGCATCATCCGAGGATAAGACATTCTCATATATTCCTGATTGTTCAGATCTTGATATTCCTGAAGATGCAGACTATGTTTACATCTGTGAGAACAACACAATTTATGGTACAAAGTTCAAGGAACTTCCTAACACAAAGGGCCATAACTTAATCGCTGACGTATCATCATGCTTCTTATCGGAGCCTATGGACGTAGAAAAGTACGCTATGTTCTACGGTGGTGCTCAGAAGAACGTAGGACCTGCAGGCGTAGTTATCGCTGCAATTCGTGAAGACTTAATTACAGAGGATACACTTCCTGGTACTCCTACAATGCTTAAGTACAAGACACATGCTGACAATGATTCAATGTACAACACACCACCATGTTACAACATCTACATGTGTGGAAAGGTATTCCAGTGGATCAAGAGAAACGGCGGTCTTGCAGGAATGAAAGAAAGAAACGAAATCAAGGCTAAGGTTCTCTACGATTTCTTAGATAACAGCAAGTTATTCAAGGGAACAGTAGAAAAGGATTCAAGATCTCTTATGAACGTACCTTTCGTAACAGGTAATGATGAGCTTAACGCAAAGTTCATTGCAGAGAGTAAGGCTGCAGGCTTCATCAACCTTAAGGGTCACCGTTCAGTAGGTGGTATGAGAGCATCTATCTACAATGCAATGCCACTTGAAGGCGTTAAGGCATTAGTAGAATTCATGGATAAGTTTGAAAAGGAGAATGCATAATGAGCATAAATATTCATTGCCTCAATAATATTTCAAGTGTAGGTCTTGGCTTACTTCCAGATAACTACAATACAGATGCAGCTTTGGAAGAAGCTAATGCTATTCTTGTAAGAAGTGCAAAGATGCATGACATGGAATTAGCTGACAGCGTTCTCGCAATCGCAAGAGCAGGTGCCGGTGTTAATAACATTCCTCTTGACAGATTCGCAGAAGAAGGTGTTGTAGTATTTAACACACCTGGTGCAAATGCTAACGCTGTTAAGGAAGAAGTTGTTGCAGCAATGCTCATGGCTTCAAGAGATTATATCGGTGGTAACGAATGGGTTAAGGCTAATGCTGAAGATCCAGACATTGCTAAGTCAGTAGAAAAGGCTAAGAAGCAGTTCGGTGGTACAGAAATCTACGGCAAGAAGCTCGGTGTTATCGGACTTGGAGCCATTGGTGTACTTGTTGCAAATGCTGCAGTACATATGGGCATGGATGTTTACGGATATGATCCATACATCTCAGTAAATGCCGCATGGAACCTTTCTAGAAGCGTTAAGCATATCAGCAATGTTGAGGACATCTACAAGAACTGTGATGTCATCACAATCCATGTACCTCTTCTTGATTCAACAAAGAAGATGATAAACGCTGATGCTATTGCAATGATGAAGCCAACCGCTATCGTATTAAACTTTGCCAGAGATCTTCTTGTTGACGAAGAGGCTATGGTAGATGCACTTGCCAAGGGAAAGGTTAAGAAGTACGTTTCAGATTTCCCTAACAACACAACTGTTGGAGCAAAGGGTTGCATCGTAACACCTCATCTTGGAGCATCTACAGCAGAGTCAGAGGATAATTGTGCAGTTATGGCTGTCAAGGAGCTGAGAGATTACTTAGAGAATGGTAATATCGTTCATTCAGTAAACTTCCCTGACTGCAGCATGGGTGCATGTACAGCTTCAGGCAGAGTCGGAATCCTTCACAAGAATGTTAAGGGTATGATTGGACAGATTACAACAGCTCTTGCAGAGGCTGATATCAATGTATCTGATCTGACAAACAAGGGCAAGGGTGACTATGCATATTCTCTTCTTGATCTTGATTCAGCTATTGATGCTTCTACCGTTGAGAAGCTTTCTGCCATTGACGGAGTGCTCAGAGTGAGAGTTATTAAATAGTGAATTAATATTTGATTTAAATACTGATCCCCCATATTTTATATGGGGGATTTAGTGGGTTATAAGGAAATAACAAATATAACAAATATAACAAATATATAAGAGATATATAGGAGAATATATGATTAGACAAATTCTTGGTGAAGTATCAGTGCCGGTTGCAAACACCGAGGTACAGCAGGTTATTGAAAACCCGGGCATTGTAAAGACATATCTGGAGAAATATATGCCATCACTTATCAGCTTTCTAGTGCAGCTTGTTGTTGCGATTGTGATACTGCTTATTGGTATTAAGGTGATTAAATCAATTGTGAAAATAATTAAAAAAGGATTTGATAAAAGCAGAATGGATGCTGCAGTGGCATCATTTCTAGCAAATGTTATTAAATACTTTTTGTATTTTATTCTTGTCATGGCGCTGCTTTCGGGCTTTGGAGTGGCGACCGGCTCTGTTATAGCGGTTCTTGGCTCTGCCGGACTTACTGTAGGTATGGCATTGCAGGGCAGCCTGTCAAATTTTGCAGGGGGCGTGCTTATTCTTTTGATGAAGCCGTTTAGCGTGGGCGATTACATAGTTGACGGTTCAAGTGGTACAGAGGGCACTGTAAAGGATATAAATCTGTTTTATACAAGGCTTTTGACAATAGATAACAAGATGGTTATGATACCAAATGGAAAGCTTGCTGATTCGTGTATCACAAATGTATCTATGATGGATAAGAGGATGCTTGATTTGAGAGTAACAGTATCCTACAGCACAGATTTAGCATTTGCAAAGAGTGTGCTGGAATCGGTTGTCACATCAGCAGATACGATGCTTCACGATGAGCCAAGCAATGTGTTTGTGAGTGAGCTGCAGGATTCGGCAATAGAGCTCGGTGCGAGAATCTGGGTGAAGAACGAGGATTACTGGAACACAAAATGGCAGCTTACAGAAGAAATTAAAACAGCATTTGATAAAAATAACATCGAAATTCCGTTCCCGCAGATGGATGTTAATATTCAGAAGAGGAGCATAGACTCTGACTTTTAAAGCTGGATGTTGCAGAATATTACTTTAACAGATTTTTTGTGGTAAATATACTTATAATTTAACTATAATATGTAAAAATGTGGTATACTATCATCATCGCATTTTAGGAGGAATAATTGATGACAATTCACGATTTGGCTGAATACGAGATTTTAGATGAGCACAGAGTGGAGGATGTCCAGTCGGACGGATTCATTCTGAGACACAAAAAAAGTGGTGCAAGGATTGCCATTTTATCAAATAATGATGATAACAAGGTATTTTATATAGGCTTCAGGACTCCGCCGGAGGACGAGACGGGTGTACCGCATATTATTGAGCATACCACACTCTGCGGTTCAAAGAAGTTCCCTGTAAAGGATCCATTCATCGAGCTGGCAAAGGGCTCGCTCAATACATTTTTAAATGCCATGACATACCCTGACAAGACAGTTTATCCTGTTGCCAGCTGCAATGATCAGGATTTTAAGAATCTCATGGATGTGTATCTGGATGCAGTGTTTAATCCGAATATCACAAAGTACGAGGAGATTTTCAAGCAGGAAGGCTGGCACTATGAGCTTACAGGTAAGGATGACGAGCTTAAGATAAACGGAGTGGTGTACAATGAGATGAAGGGAGCATATTCATCGCCGGATGAGGTGCTTTCAAGCCAGATTTACCGCTCGCTTTTCCCTGATAATACCTACAGCAAGGATTCTGGCGGTAATCCGGAGTATATTCCTAAGCTTACGTATGAAGCATATCTGGACTTCTATCACAAGTATTATCATCCATCCAATTCATACATTTATCTGTATGGTGATATGGATGTTGTCGAGAGACTTGAGTGGCTGGATAAGGAATATCTGAGCCTGTATGATTATAAAAAAGTTAATTCAGAAATTAATAAACAGCCTGCATTTGATGAAATAAAGAATGTTGAGGCACAGTATTCAATTACCATGGATGATTCGCAGGAGAATAAGACTTATCTATCTTATAACCGTGTGGTAGGGGATTCGCTTGATGAGATGCTCTATCAGGCATTTGATGTGCTTGACTATGCACTTGTCAGCTCACCGGGAGCACCGGTGAAGCAGGCATTGATAGATGCGGGAATCGGTGATGATGTGTATGGCTCATATGATGCGGGCATTCTGCAGCCGGTATTCTCGTTTGTGGCAAAGAATGCCAATGCATCTCAGGCAGATGAGTTTGAAAGTATTATAGAAAACACTCTTAAAGAAGTTGTTAAAACAGGAATTAATAAAGAAGCACTCCTCGCGGGAATCAACAGCAGCGAGTTCAAATTCAGGGAGGCTGACTTCGGACAGTTCCCTAAGGGACTTCTTTTTGGATTAAACTGTTTAGACAGCTGGCTGTTTGATGATATGAAGCCTTTTATACATCTGGAGTGTCTTGGTACCTTTGCAAAGCTTCGAAAGGCTGTAGATACGGATTATTTTGAAAAGCTTATACAGGAGTATCTGCTTGACAATACCCATGGTTCATCTGTCACAGTAAAGCCGAAGCGTGGCCTTGGCAATGAGAGGGAGGAGGCTTTGGCAAAGGAGCTTTCCAATTACAAGGCATCTCTTTCAGATGAAGAGATTAAAAAGCTGATTGAGGATACAGAGCATTTAAAGAAATACCAGGAGGAGCCTTCGTCGGATGAGGACCTGCGCAAGCTTCCAATGCTTACAAGAGCGGATATGAAAAAGAATGCTATGGCTTTTTCGAACATTGAGGATGAGCTTTTGGATGTAAAGGTTGTGCGTCATGACATAGAGTCAAACGGCATTGATTATATATCATTTTTATTTGATGCAGGTGATTTTGCCCAGAGTGAGCTTGGCTATCTTGGCTTCTTCACAAACGCACTCGGGCTGGTGAGCACCGAAAAGTACAGCTATACCGATTTAGCCAATGCTACCAACATATATACCGGCGGAATCAGCACAGGTACTGCAAGTCACCCGGATATTAAGGATAGAAATAATTTCGTGTTTAAGTTTGAGGTGAAGCTTAAGGTATTGGAGAAAAATCTCGACAAGGCACTTGAGCTTATGGAGCAGATGCTTCTTTCATCGGATTTTACAGATACAAAGAGACTGGGTGAGCTTGTAGCGCAGATTAAGGCAAGGCTTCAGGCTAACCTTAGCAGTTCCGGTCATCTGGTTGCAGCTATGCGAAGCATGTCGAGCTTCTCGCGCTATGCGCTTTATCAGGACGAGCTAAAGGGAATTGCCTTTTACCGCTCTATATGCCGCATAGAAAAGGAGCTTTCCGAGTCACCAAAGAGTGTGTCAGATAAGCTTGCTGCAATAGCCAAAAAGCTGTTTGCAAGAAACAGAATGCTTATCAGCTTTACCGGAAATAACGAGGCATACGGCAATGCAAAGCCTTCGTTGAAAAAAGTTATAGCTGGATTTAATAAAATGAGCGCTGTAGGCAATCAGGCAGAGGTTCATTTTAATACAGCAAAGGAAGCATTTATTGATGCATCACAGATACAGTATGTGGCAAAGACCGGTGATTTCATCTGTGAGGGCTATGAATACACCGGGGCACTGAGACTGCTGCGTATCATCTTAAGCTATGATTATCTCTGGATAAATGTCAGGGTAAAGGGCGGTGCTTACGGCTGCATGAATACCTTCCTTAGAAGCGGAGAGAGCTACTTTGTCTCATATCGAGACCCAAATCTGTCAGACACACTTGATGTCTATGACAGAATACCTGAGTATATAAAGAGCTTTTCACCTGATGAGAGGGATATGACCAAGTATATTATCGGTACCTTCAGTGCTCTTGATACGCCTATGAATCCGGAAGCAAAGGGAAGCAGATCACTGTCTGCATATCTCGAGGGTATTACTTACGAGCAGATTCAAAAGGAGAGAAATGAGATACTAAATGCACAGCCGGAGGATATCAGAAGGCTTGCAGACCTTGTAGAGGCAGTACTTAAGAAGGACAGTATATGTGTCATCGGCAATGAAAATATGATTAAAGAGTCGGCAGGACTCTTTGAGAATGTTGAAAAGCTTATATGATTAAAGGGTCACAAGGTATCATCGATGCATGCTTGCATGCAATTCGATGTATACCTTAGTGACCCGC
>ERZ773202.1863-NODE-1863-length-12301-cov-2.517883_pt1 | contig 12301 bp, 10 predicted proteins | sample MGYA00580998_ERZ773202 | MGnify/ENA primary metagenome ERZ773202 (study PRJEB29015, sample SAMEA2737803) | human gut metagenome | biome: human gut; feature: human-associated habitat; material: faeces | place: China | collected 2012 ...
GTTTGATTTCAGTCTTTGTATAGGATATAGACTTGAAGGTTCATCTGTACATGTTATGTGGACCGTTGTGAATGAGGGAACTGACACGATTCATTTTTCTATCGGTGCCCATCCTGCATTTGCATGTGAGGGAGGCATCGGCGGTTATTCTCTGGATATGCACACAGGTAAGAACGAGATTGAATGTGGTCTTTTGACAGCAAATGGAGTTCTTGGAGATAGAACAGTTACGCACAGACTGACAGATGGAGTCTTAAAGCTGCGTGATGAGATGTTTGATGAGGATGCCCTGATCATGGATGGTAAGGGTATAAATACGATTACATTAAGGGACTCATCTGATGCGCCGGTTTTGCAGTTGAGATTTGATGTGCCGCAGATAGGCATATGGTCTCCTGCAAAGAAACATGCGCCATTTGTCTGCATAGAGCCTTGGTTTGGCAGGTGTGACCGCGAGGGATATGACGGAGATCTGGCGGACCGTGAGTATTCAAACAGTCTTGAGGCTGGCCATTCGTTCAGCAAGGAGTATGTCATCGACATACTATAATGGAAAACATATCATGTGTCAGATTAAGATATAGCAGAATATAATTTGTAAGCAGGGCGGGACATCCCATTGGTGAGATGTCCCGCCCTGTTTGTTATGTTTCATATACATTAATGTAAAATCTATGTAAAAGGTGCCTGACCCCATTGTTGTTCCTTTTTGTAGAGTGCTGAAAATACTACTTGACATATGATACTATGCGACGTATAGTATACTGCGTAAGGAGGTATAGCGATGGATATACAATTGAAGAGAGGGATGCTCGACGTGTGTGTGCTTGCGGCCATCAAGGACGAGGATTCCTATGGATATCAGATCATCAAAGATATGAAGCCGTATGTGACGATATCAGAGTCCACACTCTATCCTATCCTCAGAAGACTTGAGGCGGGAGCACTGCTCACGGTTCATTCCGTGGAGCACAACGGAAGACTCAGAAAGTATTATCATATTACGGATGCCGGAAGAGCCAGGATAGAAGAGTTCAAGGAAGAGTGGAAGGAACTGGAATCCATATACAGATTTATTGTGAAGGAGGAAGTCAGAGATGAACAAACAGGAATATCTTGAGTCGATAAGAAGCAGGATCAGTGCGATGCCGGCTGATGATGTGAACAGGTTTATGGATTACTATAGCGAGATGATAGATGACCGCGTGGAGGACGGCCTTTCCGAGGAGGAGGCAGGGACAGATATGGGATCACCTGATGCAGCAGTGGAGCAGATACTTGAAGATATGCCGCTTACAAAGCTTGTGAAGGAGAAAATCAAGCCAAAGCACGAGCTCAAGGCATGGGAGGTCGTACTCATAGTACTTGGTTCTCCGGTGTGGATACCACTTCTCATTACAGCGGCGGTATTGTTGCTCACACTGTGGATAGTTGCATTTGCACTTCTTATATCATTCTATGCGGTGGTGCTCAGCTTTGTGGCAGCGGGAATAGGCGGACTGATATGTGCCATACCGCTGTTCGTGGCCCACAGCCCTTACACAGCAGTTCTCATGCTCGGAGCAGCACTCATAGGAGTTGGTATAGCGATATTGTTTGTTGTATCGGTTAAGCCTGTTACGGTTGGTATATTTAAGGTCTGCAAGGCCAGTGTGAATGGTATAAAGAGAATGTTTGTAAAGGAGAAATAGTCATGAGTAGAACAAAGAAAGCTGTTATTGTTGCATCGGTCATGATCGTGGCAGGCATTATCACTGTGATCTCAGCACTTGCTGTAAATGGATTCAGATGGCCGAATGTGACAGTTAATCTGGCCCACATGACATCGGAGCCGGTGAACTACGTAAAGAAGACTGTTGATATAAAAGATAAATTCACTGCAATTGATGTAAAAAGCGCATCAGATGTGGATGTTGCCGTGAAGAAGGCGAGTGGAGATACAAGTTATGTGGAGTATTACGACTGCGAGAATCTGACACATCATGTAGATATATCAGATGGCGTGCTCAGGATAACCGCAGACGACAGCAGGAACGCAGCATTTAACATTTCCATTGGTGTGTATTCTGGAGCATGGCCATCCGTGACGGTGTATCTGGCTGGTACGGAGTACGATGATCTGAAGATTGTGACCAGCAGTGGTGACGTGGATATGGAATATTATCTGGCAATAGGTAATATCGATATAGAGGCCGCCAGCGGCGATGTGATCGTAAATGGTGCAAATGCAGATGCTCTGACGGTGGCGACCAGCAGTGGTGACATTAAGCTTGACAGTGTATCGTCAAAGGATACAAGAATATCAGCAAACAGTGGTGACGTCAGTCTTGGTGATGTGGTGATGGATAATATTGATCTGAAGACCTCCAGTGGCAATATCACATCTGGCAGTATAAAGGCAAAACGTATAAACGGTCGTGCGTCAAGTGGTGACGTAATGATTAGAGACTGTGATGCTTCTGAGATCAATGTCGTGACAACCAGTGGAGATGTATCGATCGGCATTGGCTCAGAAATGAAGTATGAATACAATACAAAGACATCCAGCGGTGATGTAAATGTACCGGACTCGGTTGAGGGAGCAGATGGAAAGTGCAATATCGAGACTAGTAGCGGAGATATTGATGTCACACAGTAAGTCGTAACTGAATACATTTGAAAATTGGTTCAAGGCAGGTCTTCTGAAATGGAATGATCTGCCTTGAGTTGTATTTAGGCTAAATTAAAGTTAATTAATGAAATAAAATGTCGGTAAAGGCCTCTGCTTATTGTGGATTCACGCTAAAAATGGTATCTTTAATATGTATATATATTTATACGGAAGAAAATATCAGGGAGAGTAAAGGATGAGTGCATTTGCATTGAGACTTGCAGTATTACCTTCGGTGTTACTGCTGTTATTTGTAGTCAGAAGAAATAAGAATAGCAGGGATCCAATGAGCCTGCTAGTATGGCTTGCGGTTCTGGGAGCTGTCAGCACGATACCGGCAGTAGTCGTGGAGCTGGTTGGGGGCGTATTGTTATACTACATGGGATTGGAATCCGGAACGGCGGTTTATGAGCTGGTCAACTGCTTCTTTATAGTGGCGATGATCGAGGAACTGGGCAAATTCCTTGGAATGTTAATACTTACATGGAAAAATAAGAACTTTGACCACAGCTATGACGGCGTTATATATGGCGTGTGCTCGTCGCTCGGATTTGCAACACTGGAGAATATCCTGTATGTATTCCAGGGTGGAATAGGACTCGGAATTCTGAGGGCTGTGACAGCAATCCCACTTCACTGCTCATGCGGCGTTATCATGGGATATTTCTACTCAAAGGCGAGAGAGAATGCGAACAAGGGCGAGGGTGCCGCAGGCAATATGCTGATAGCGTATTTTAGCGCCATGGGAATACACGGACTGTATGATTTTGTGTTGTCGATTGATGACACCAGCGTGATCCTGTGCATACTGGTTCTGATCCTGTCTGTGGTTTTGATGTTCCTGCTCATATCCCATGCGGCAAAGAACGATCATATCATAGCGGTAAATCCTATATGGGTGAATCCGTATAACTTCAGATATATACCTATGTGTGGATATAATCAGCCAAATATGTACGGACAGAACATGCAGTACAATCAGCCAAATGTATATGGCAAGCGGCAGAACACCTTCCAGCCAAATGCATACGGCCAGACGGATCAGTACAATAATCAGCAGAGTGGCTATGGCCAGCAGCCTCGGTATGGTCAGCAGAATGGTTACGGTCAGCGGCCGGGGCAGTACAACCAGCCGGGCAGCTATACTCAACAGCCAGGACAGTACAATCAGCCGTCAAGTGGCTATGGTCAGCCACAGCGGTACGATCAGCAGAATGGCTACAGCCAGCAGACCCAGTATGGCCGGCAGTCACAGCAGAATAATCAGTATAGCGGCTACGGTCAGCCGCCACATTACGGTCAGTCGTCACAGTATGATCCGCAGAACACATACAGACAGTAATAAAATATTTATATAGAGGAGAACAGGCAAATGTTATTGATAAAGAATGGAAGAGTCATTGATCCGGTCACCCATACAGACGAGGTCATGGATGTGCTCATCGACGGCAATCATATAGTTAAGACAGGATACGATCTGGAGGCAGAGGGTGCGGAGGTCATCGATGCAGATGGACTTGTAGTTGCACCGGGACTGGTAGACACACATGTACACTTCCGCGATCCGGGATTTACGTACAAGGAAGACATCGAGACAGGTGCCGCCGCCGCTGCAAGAGGAGGCTTCACGATGGTGGTATGTATGGCGAATACAAAGCCGGCGGTGGATAACCTTGAGACTCTCAAGTATATACAGGATAAAGGTGCAAAGACCGGAATACATGTAGTTCAGACAGCCACAGTCACAAAGGGTCTTGCTGGCAAGGAACTCGTGGACATGGACAGTCTTGCGGCTGCAGGTGCAGCAGGATTTACCGATGACGGAATCCCAATCATGGATGAGAAGCTTCTTCTTGAGGCTATGGAGAAGGCAAGGGATCTTGATCTTCCGGTGAGTCTTCATGAAGAGGATCCGCTGTTCATTGTACAGCCGGGAGTGAATCAGGGAAAAGTATCAGAAAAGCTTGGATACGGCGGTGCATCCCGCACAGCGGAGGATATTATGGTTGCAAGGGACTGCGTCCTTGCACTTCACACAGGTGCATCAGTGTGCATACAGCATATAAGCTCAGGCAATTCCGTGGATATAGTGAGAACTGCAAAGAAGCTTGGAGCGGACGTACATGCGGAGGCAACTCCACATCATTTCACCCTTATAGAGGATGCTGTGCTGAAGTACGGAACCATGGCGCGTATGAATCCTCCACTCAGAACCGAGAAAGACAGAAGACAGATCATAGAGGGAATACAGGATGGCACAATAGATATGATAGTGACGGATCACGCCCCGCACAGCAGTGAGGAGAAGGCGAGACCGCTTGACAAGGCGCCAAGTGGAATAACAGGGCTTGAGACATCTCTTGCCCTTGGAATATATTCCCTTGTACAGCCTGGATATATCTCACTCATGAAGCTCATGGAACTAATGAGCAGGAATCCTGCAGAATTTTACCGCATGGAACCGGGCAAGATAGCAGAGGGAGCTCCTGCGGATATAGTCATATTTGGCGAGAATGAACAGTGGACAGTGAACAGCTTTGCGTCAAAGGCATCCAACAGTCCATTTGCCGGATGGACTCTCCCGGGAAAGGTTCACTATACAATCTGTGGCGGAAATATCGTGTATGACGCAGAAAAGTACGATGCTGAACATGATGTGTAAGATGCGGGCAGCAGGATATAAAATGTAAGATATGAGAAGATCATAACAGAGATGGGACATATAGATATGGACAAGATAAGACGACATTATACATTCAGAGGAAGAGTGCAGGGAGTTGGCTTCAGATACAGGGCGAGCTATGCTGCATCCATGTACGGAGTCACCGGCTGGGTGTGCAACAGATATGATGATTCTGTTGAGATGGAGGCTCAGGGGCTGCCTGAGGCTATAGACAAGGTGATAGCAGTTCTCAGAAATGACAGATATATATTTATAGAGGATATGGATGTCAGGGAGATACCTCTGGAGAATGACAGCGGATTTCATGTGAGATCAAGCTGGTAACGCGCGTAGATAATAAGGAGAGTGGACATATGGTAAAGATAGATTTGATAACGGGCTTTCTGGGCTCAGGCAAGACGACATTTATTAAGAAGTATGTGAGCTACCTTGTTGGCAAAGGATATAATGTCGGAATCCTTGAAAATGATTATGGTGCAGTCAACGTGGACATGATGCTTCTTCAGGATGTGATGGGCGAGAACTGTCATGCTGAGATGGTGGCAGGTGGCTGCGGCGAGGACTGTCACAAGAGAAGGTTCAAGACAAAGCTCATAGCTATGGGGATGAGCGGCTATGACAGAGTCATTGTTGAGCCGTCCGGAATATTTGATGTGGATGAATTCTTTGACGTCCTCCACGAGGAGCCACTTGACAGATGGTATGAGGTGGGAAGCATCATTTCCATAGTCGATGCCGGACTTGACCGGGACATGAGCAGACAGTCCAGATATGTGCTTGCGTCTGAGGTTGCGAACTGTGGAACTCTGGTGATGAGCAAGGTTCAGGATGCATCGGAGGATGAGAAGAGGAGCACAATAGAATATATCAATGAAGTGCTCACCGAATTCCAGTGTAAGCGTCAGTTCGGCGATGATGTTCTGGAGAAGAACTGGGATGATTTCACGGATGATGACTTTGAAGGTTTTATGTCAACCGGATACAAATTAAACGACTATGTAAAATTATGGTTCAAACAAAGTGATGTGTTTAACTCGGTATATATCATGAATAAGGTCATGCCTCAGGAGCGGCTTGAGACGATAGTCAGGGATATATTTGCGGATAAGGAATGCGGAGATGTCTTTAGAATCAAGGGTTTTCTCCCTGTAAATGACACCGGATGGATAGAGCTCAACGCCACGGTAAAAAAGACCGAGGTGAGACCTATAGAGAACGGGCAGGAGATCATAATTGTGATCGGTTCGAATTTGGTGGAGGACAAAATAAAACGGTACTTTGAGTAAAGAGGCTGATGGACAGGAGCGGATTTTCATGACAGACAGGGCTAAGAAATTGAACAGAGAAGAGAAGCTTCAACTTCAGGCTGAAAAGCTGAAAGAACAGGCACAGATAGATCTTGAGGGATACGTTATGTGTCGTTCTGCACTCAGGGCGACCAGAACGGATCTTCATGAGGAGTCGGAACGGTATGACAGACTTAGGGAAGAATATGAAGAGCTGAAGAACAGACGCGCACCGTACAAGGTTCAGAAAGTGTAAAAAGCACATAAAGGAGCTGGGAAGGGCAAAGAAACGTCTGCGCAAACAGATGAAGGAACATCGTGAGGGTGTCAGACGAAGAACTGCTACCAACACATTTGCATTTGTTGCAGCGCTTGCGATGTTCGCCATGATGGCGTGGAGGATATGGCAGCTCGCACAGGGTGTGTACTATATGGCATTTTACAGAAATGGTGAGGCCCTTGAGATAACGGCTGTTGCTGTGCTCAGGCAGCTTCTGCTTGTGGCGTGCATCGTATATGGCCTTGTGGTTGTATGGCAGTCACTGCAGGTGTGGGGCATGAAGCGGGAAGGCTGGAATGGTGTAATAAGAATTAAGGTGAAACAGAAGGCCTACTGGATTATGATGATAGGCGTACCGCTTCAGATAGTCAGCCATGGAGATATGCTGACAAATGCCATGATGCTTATAACGATTATCAGTCAGATGGTCATGGCGGCACTTTTGTCGACGGTCCAGTCGAGAAGGATACTTGTGAAGATATTTGCATGGTGCTATGTCGGGGGAATCTGCGTGATATGGCTGTATGGCGGAGTGTACTGCAGAAACTTCGAGATATCGGGAAATGATTCCGGAACCAGCACCTATGCGGTTGACAACAAGTCGAATTTTTCGCAGATATGGGAGATGTCGACTGAACCGGAATTCTATCATATGGGTATGTATGCCCAGAACAGGGATACCGATTATGGCATGATGATCATTCCGGGACTTGCGTATGCTGATACGATAGGCAGTGAGTCGAGGAAGATAGAGAACTGCACGTCCATGACGCCACAGGGGCTGGCAGTTACGAAGGAGTATACATTTGTCAGTGCTTACTGCAAGACGAAGAAACACAAATCTGTGATATTTGTTCTTGATACACAGACCGGGCAATATATTAAAACACTGGTTCTCAAGGACACGACACATGCCGGAGGACTTGCGTATGATACGAAGAATAATGTGCTGTGGGTTTCCTCGTACATGATCGATGAGGATGAGGACAGGAGCAGGAAGGCATCCATATCATGTCTTACGCTGGACTCCATAGAGAAATACGATGTGGCTCAGGGAAAGCCGATAAAATACAGAAACACATGTAGCGTCATGTTCCCTGCAACGTCATTTATCACGATATATGACGGACATATATATGCGGGCTACTGGCGAAAGGATAAGAACAGCTACAGCATGGCAGCCAGCTACGAGATCGTAAATGGCGGCACCGCCATATCCTCGGAGGAGGACGAGGCTTTCTATATACCAGGAAGGGTGCAGGGGCTTCAGGTGTACAAAAATGAGATAATATTCTCTATATCCTATGGTATAGATGAATCCAGGATAGAGGTATACGATACAGATACAGGCAAGCTGTCCAGTGTGAATTACGGAACAGAGACACCGAGACAGGTGGTTAAGCTCCCGCAGAAGCTGGAGCAGATATATTCGTATAATGGCAAATTATACTGCCTGTTCGAGTCTGCAAGTTTTGCCTACAGGCTGACAGCACCGGTGTGTATGGACAGGATCGTGGGGCTTGATGAGATGGCACTTGTAGAGTAGCTCAAAGTGGTTCAAGGTGAAAAAATGGAGGGTTTGGGATGAACGAACAGAATATTAACAATGGAATGAATGGAGGCCCGGGGATGCCCCCGCCGCCACCTCAGGGTTATATGAACATGAATGCCAGACCGCCGCAGAGGAGAAATCCTGCGGTGTCTCCGAACAGATTCAGGATGTTTGGTATTCCGGTACTGGTATATGCGATCATATGTGCGGCATGTCTGTACAGCAACTGGTCGAGTATATTGTCGGCTGTGCTTTCGATAGTATCAATAGTGTTTATCAGTACATGCATGGTACGATATGAGAAGAACATCGGTGCAGACCGTGAGGCCATGACCACTGGAGCTGCGTTGTCGAAACAGAGTATACTGATCCCATATTATATTCTTGTGTTCATGATGTCGGTTGCCCTGAGTCTCACAGACGAGGGATATATCATATTTGGATGTAATGTGGGAATAATCGCTACAGAGATGTATGCGGTTATGACATACTTCAATGACACTGAAAAGCAGGGGATATTCAAGGGAATATTCTCATTTTTCGAGATGTTCTTTGGTTCGATAGGGTATGTAAACATGCCATTTGCCGACAGAAAGGCGGAGCGTGAGATAACCGGCAAAAAGAGAAATTCCAAGCTGATGTACATACTTCTTGGATGTGTGATAGCACTTCCGATACTGGTGATCGTGCTCAATCTGCTGTCTTCGGCAGATCCTGTGTTTGCAAAGGTCATAAAGGACATATTTGGCAAACTGTTCTTCTCGTGGGATATAGTGAAGATAGTTCTGTTTGCCGCTGTGATATTCCTGTTTGTATATGGATTTATTGTCAAGGCGGGCCGCAGAGATCTTGGTGCAAATGCTCCGAAGGAGGGGCAGTACAATGCAGTGACAGGTATAACTATAACGATAGTGCTCACAGCGTTCTATCTGATATTTGCCGTTGTTCAGATAGTGTATCTGTTCATGAACAGCGCAGGACTTCCAGACGATATGACATACGCAGAGTATGCAAGACAGGGCTTCTTCCAGCTGCTCTTTGTAGCGGTTGTAAATGTGTGTATGGTGCTGATATTTAGTGCTATATTCAGAAAGAGTCTGGTGCTCAACGTGTCACTGCTCATGATGTGCATATGTACATATATAATGATTGCCTCATCAGCTGTGAGGCTGTCCATGTACATTGCGGAATATGATCTGACATACCTCAGAATAAATACCATATGGGCGCTGATAGTCACGTCTATAGTGATGCTCGGTGTTATCATAAGCCTGTTCTGGAGAAATATGCCGCTGTTCAGATACATATTTATGACGGTTCTGGTGATGTTCACGCTGTATGCATTTATCAGACCTGGCGCAGTGATAACGAGGTACAATATCAGTCAGGCACACGATGGCAAGAAAGTGGATCTTGAGTATGTGATGGATATAGGTAATGACGGAGTTCCATATCTGATCGATTATTTCAGGACCAAAGACATTACGCCCGAAATGGTCATGGAGGAAGTGATGTCGAAATATAGCGAGGACACCTACTACTGGAGAGACGACACGGTGGGAGAGAGGCTTGAGAAGATGCTTGAGGAGAATGACGACAAGGGCTATATCAGAAGCTTTAACTTCTCCAGATACAGAGCTTCAAAAGCTATAGAGAATTATATAAAGTAGCGCAATATAGAATTATAGATCACAATGAAGAAAGCCCCCTGCTTTCGGTTATTTACACCGGAGGCAGGGGGCTTTTAGCTGCATTAAATATTAGTCGTCTTCTTCAGGAACGTAATGTCTTGATGTGTAATACTCAAATATATCCTCGGACTTGTCGTATGGCAGGAACTGGGATCTCTCCCTTACAACCCACTCATCTCCATTGTGGAGAATCTCGCCGAATACATAGCAGTTGTTGTGCTTGGCATCCTCACATGCCTTGAATATTGCGTCCTCACGTACATATACCTTTTCGGTATGCTTACATTTGATCAGCGCAAATACGTTGTCCACCTCTGCCAGGCATTGCTTGTGAAGGTTGCCGTTGTAGATGTAGAGGAAGAGGATGATTCGTCCAACGTTCTCACCTCTGTCGAGGTAGATGCGCATCTCCTCGTCGATACCTTCCTTCTGTCCTGTTCTGTCATCGCCCTTCAGGACTACAGAATCGCTTCTGCTGTACTTGTGACCCCAGAATACCAGTTCGGGATCTGAGCCGTCATTGTGCTCAACGATCGCTGCAAGGTTGAGGTCATATGTGTCCTCGGATGTAGCGCTCATGATATTGTCTATGGCAATCTTAATCTTTTTCTTGAGGTCGACCTTCTTGGCATCCCAGCCAATGCCGACCGTAAGTTTATTATCACCTTTTACAACATATTCGTTCATACAAAAACCCCCTTAGATTACAAGAAGAATAATAATGTGTCTATGAAGAATGTTGGTACAAGAATAGCAACTGACCATACGAGGTAGCCTACAAATGAAGGCATCTTGATACCATTTTCTTCGGCTATTGAACGTACCATAAAGTTAGGTGCGTTTCCTATATAAGTGTTGGCTCCCATGAATACGGCACCGCAGGAGATAGCCATCAGCATGACCTGAGGAACTACACCCATAGCAGTGCTTATACCCTCTGTAAATCCACTTGAAGCAGCGGTGGTGAAGAATACAAGGTAGGTAGGTGTATTGTCAAGGAAACTTGATAAAAGTCCTGTCATCCAGAAGAACTGTGCCGGATGTGTAAGTCCGAGCTCAGAACCACGTGCCTTGAGAATCAGGAGTGCAGGGATCATAGTGATGAATATACCTATGAACAGTATGGCAACCTCCTGTATAGCATCCCATGTAAAGTTGTTGGCCTTACGGACTTTCTTGCTCGTTGTCTTGAATGAGAGGAAAGCCGCTGCGAGCATGATCACGATCTCGATGATAGCAGCCCATGAGAGCGTTACGCCCTCACAGAAATTGATACCCTTTGCAAATGCAGGAAACTTCATAGGAAGAACACCGCTGAGGATAACTGCGCCTACGATCATTACAAGGAATATAATGTTGTGAGCGCCCTTAAGTCTGATTGGCTTTTTGGTATCCGCATCGAATACCGGCTTCTGTCTGCCGTCTGCGATATCCTTCTTGTACGCTCTTGTGTCGAGAAAGAAGAATACAGTCAGCAGGATGATGAGATTGACAACCATGACCTTTGCAAGTCTGAGGCTCCAGAAGAAGTCAACACCATTCATGAATCCCATCAGAAGTGGAGGATCACCGACAGGGGTGAGACAGCCACCAATATTTGAAACGAGGAAGATGAAGAATACAATGATCTGAACCTTTCTTCGTCTCCATTTATTTGCCTTTATGATAGGTCTGATCATCAGCATACTTGCACCGGTAGTACCGATCCAGCTTGACAGCAGAGTACCTATCAGTAGAAGCAGAACATTGAGCTTAGGTGTTCCCACCAGGTCGCCTTCAAGAGATATATTGCCTGCCACACAGAACAGGGCAAAAAGCAATACAATGAAGGTGAGATAGTCACCGATCATTACCTCGAGCAATTGTTCGCCCATCGTACCAAAGCCATGGAATATGGCAAATGGAATTAAAAATAAAAGAGACCAGCCCGCAACAGCCCACTGTTTGTGTTTTTCCCACCACTCACCGGCGATAAGGGGCATAACAGCTATGCACAGAAGCATACACACAAATGGTATACACCATGTAAGTGGAAGCGTAGCACCGAGTGTTTCAGTACCGGATTCGCTGTCTGCCGCCAGGGCACTTGCCTGTGACAGTCCAAGAACTGAGATGACTGTACCGAGACCTAGAAATAACCTGTTTTTCATCGTTTTTGC
>ERZ773202.1865-NODE-1865-length-12295-cov-5.069444_pt1 | contig 12295 bp, 7 predicted proteins | sample MGYA00580998_ERZ773202 | MGnify/ENA primary metagenome ERZ773202 (study PRJEB29015, sample SAMEA2737803) | human gut metagenome | biome: human gut; feature: human-associated habitat; material: faeces | place: China | collected 2012 ...
CGGGAGTCGGGGTCGTACTCGGCGGCGATCTCGGTCACATTGCCGTTTTCGTCCGTTTCGTAGCCAACGCACTTGATCAGATATGCGCCCTTCAGGCGGCACTCGGGGCCGTCTGGGTACAGACGCTTGTATTTGGGAATGGGCTGTGCCAGGAAGTCGTCCCGCTCGATCCAGAGGTCACGGGAGAAGCTGATTTCCCGGGTACCGGCCTCGGCATCGTTGGGATTGTTCTCCACCTGGAAGGTCTCGCTCTGGCCCTCGGGGTAGTTGGTAATGGTCAGCTTCACGGGGTCAAGAACGGTCATGACCCGCTTGGCGGTCTCATTCAGATCCTCCCGCAGGCAGTGCTCCAGGAACGCAAACTCAATGGTGTTGGGGGACTTGGCAACGCCAACCCGGTCACAGAAGTTGCGGATGGAGGCGGGGGTGTAGCCCCGGCGGCGCAGGCCGCAGAGGGTGGGCATTCGGGGATCGTCCCAGCCGGAGACATAGCCGTTTTCCACCAGGGCGCGGAGCTTCCGTTTGGAGAGCACCGTGTGATCAATGCCCAGCCGGGCAAACTCGATCTGCCGGGGGTGATTGGGAACGGAGACGTGCTCTACCACCCAGTTGTACAGGGGGCGGTGGTTCTCGAACTCGAGGCTGCACATGCTGTGGGTGATGCCCTCGATGGCGTCCTGAATGGGGTGGGCAAAGTCGTACATCGGGTAGATGCACCACTTGTCGCCCTGGCGGTGATGCTCGACATGCTTGATGCGGTAGATGGTCGGGTCGCGCATGTTCATGTTCGGGCTGGCCAGGTCGATCTTGGCGCGCAGCGTTTTTTCGCCGTCCGCAAACTCACCGGCGCGCATACGGCGGAACAGGTCCAGGTTCTCCTCCGGCGTGCGGTCACGGTAGGGGCTCGGGCGGCTGGGCTTGCCGGCGTCGTTGCCGCGGTACTCCTGCATTTCCTCGCGGGTCAGGTCATCCACGTAGGCCTTGCCCTCCTTGATGAGCTGCTCGGCGTACTCATAGCAGCGCTCAAAATAGTCGCTGCCGTAGAAAATGCCGCCGTTCGGCTCGGCACCCAGCCATTTCAGGTCCTGCAGGATGCTCTGCACGTACTCGTCACCCTCGCGGGCGGGGTTCGTGTCGTCAAAGCGCAGGTTGAACAGGCCGCCGTAGTGTTTGGCGATCGTGTAGTTGATGAAGATCGCCTTGGCGGAGCCGATATGCAGGTAGCCGTTCGGCTCCGGCGGGAAACGGGTATGCACGACATCGACCTTGCCCTCGGCGAGGTCGGCATCGATAATATCCGTCAAAAAGTTGGAAAATTTCTCTTCTGCCATGATTACACCCCAAAAATTGTAAGCGACCCCCGCAGACGGCGGCGCTTTTTATTTATTTTCCTATTATACAATGCCGTTTCCTATTTAGCAAGAGCCAAAAACTTGCTCTCACCTACTGTTATTTATAAAAGGTTTGTGCTATAATCAATACTGATTTACAATGCCTAGGGGACTGCTGTCCCTACTACAAGCCTTAGCCACGAAAGGGGGCATCCCTATGCCGACCCCGAATGACCGCGGACCGCGCCGTCCGCGCACGAATACAAGCTATCACATGGAAGGGGACTGGGCCGTCCCCGACCGGGAGCAGGCAGCGCCGCCGCAGCAGCGCCGCACCCCCACGCAGGAGCAGCGCCGGGCCGCCGCCCGCAGCCGCAGAGAGCTGCGCCGCAGACGCCGCCGCCTTGCCTTTGCGGGGACGGTGTGCGGCATCCTTGTGCTGTCCGGTGTCATCACGGCGCTGCTGCCCAAGAGCGCCAAGGGTGAGCCGGAGCCCCCCGCCGCCACGGCGGAGCCGAGCAGCACCCGGCTGGTGGCCCCCGTGCCCTATGCCGACAGCGATGGCTCCGGCAACGGCGGCCCAAGCATTGACTGGGGAACCATTGGCCCGGTGCAGCAGGCCGAGACCTATACTTACACCGCCGCCCCGCAGGCCCCCGACATGGTGCCGGAGTTTGGCCGGGTGAGCACCGATTGGTTTTCCGATGCGGCATTTTTGGGCGATTCTTTGACCGCAGGCATTGCGTATTATGACATTAACGTGGGTGGTGCGCTGGTGCTGGGGTATGAAGGCACCAGCCCCAACCAGATCGTGAACCGCACCGCACTGAAAAACACCAACGAGGACGATGCCGAGCAGGTTCCGCTGGATATCCTGGCCGAGCAGCAGCCCGCCAAGCTGTACCTGCTGATCGGCACCAACGCACTGGCGGGATTGGGCAATGATGAAGGCTTTTTGGCGTATTACGGCAAACTGCTGGATGAATTGCAAAGCACGCTGCCCAACAGCATGATCTTTGTGCAGTCCATTTTGAACGTGCGGCCCGAAGCACTGGACCAGGCCCCCGGCCTGACCCCCGAGCGCGTGGGCAGCATGAACGATAAAATCAAAGAAATGTGCAAGGAGCGCGGGTTCTATTACCTGAACCTGACCGAAGCCTTTACCGGAGAGGATGGCTACCTGACGGCGGATTATGCCCAGAATGACGGCATCCACCTGACGGTTGCCGGGTACTCCCACTGGATGGACTACCTGTGCACCCATGTGCCGTACAACAAAAACAACCCCTACCAGCAGGGCAGCACCTATTATCTTTCGGACGAACTGCGGCAGCTGATTGCGGACCTGCCGTAAACAAGATATGTGAGGAAAAAGGAATGCCAAACCCGTATAACCCGAACCCCTATAACGAAGACCAGGACCGTGCGCGGCAGCAGCCGCTGTATGACCAGCCCGGTGGCCCCCGGCAAGACGCCAGCCAGGAATACCACAAAGGGGATGGTGTGTTCCAAATCCCCTGGTGGGTGATCGTAATCACATTCTGCTTTGCGGCGTGGCCGATTGGCGTTGCAATGATGATCATCAACCATCTGCTGCGAATGGGCAAAATCTCTGCGCCGCAGAGCTGGAGCCAGAGCAACCGGCAGACCGGCCAGCCGTACACCGCCCGCCCCATCTATGCGGACCCGCAGAAAGTGGAAAAGATGCGCCGGGATGCCCAGCGCGTGGTGCAGAGAGCGGAAGAAGCCGCGCACAAAGCCGAGAAGCGGGTCGAGATCTACCAGAACGCGGACCGCGCACAGGCGTATGACCCGGAGCAGACCGCCCGCCAGAATGAGCGCGGCCGCAAGGATAAAGGTGAGGGCTGGAGCATTGCCCTGACGGTTCTGGGCGTGATTTTTTCCATTGCCATGGTGGCCAACCTGCCGGAAGCCGTGTATTGGCTGCCGGAAGCCCTTACGCAGGGCGGCAGTTACTGGACCTGGCTGTTCCAGGATCTTGCGGGCAGCGTGACCCTGTTGTTTGCGGGCGCGGGCTTCCTGTTTGCCGGGTGGAAGCTGCGCACCGGCCGCCGCATGCGCAAAAAGATCAGTAACATTGTTGGCAACGCCCCCTACATGAAAATTCAGGAGATCGCGGATGCCATCCCCTGCAATTACGCCAAGTGCTGCAAGCACCTGGAAAACTGCATTGACAAGGGCGTGTTTGGAGAAAACGCCTACCTGGATATGCGCACCGGTACCCTGGTGGTACGCGGCGCACCGCCCGCTCCGCAGCCTGCCCCCGCGGCAGCCCCAAAAGCCCAGCCGGAAGAAGCAAAGGCGGAGGACAATTATGCCCAGATTCTGAACCAGCTGCGGGCCTTGAATGATGCCATCCCCGGCGAGGAAATGTCCGATAAGATCAGCCGGTTGGAAGCCGTCAGCGCCAAAATTTTTGCCCAGGCCAAGCAGAACCCGGACAAGCTGCCGCAGATGCGCAAGTTCATGGATTACTATCTGCCCACGGCCCTGAAGCTGCTCAAAACGTATGCCGAGCTGGATGCCCAGGGCGTGGAGGGGGAGAACATCCGCGAGTCCAAACAGCGCATTGAACAGGTGATGGATACCCTTGTGACCGCCTTTGAAGCCCAGCTGGACCGCCTGTTTGAGGATGACGCGCTGGACGTTTCGACTGACATTGATGTGATGGAAAACATGCTGCGTGCCGATGGCCTGACCGGAAACACCGGAAACAGCCCGAAATTGCAGCTGTAAGCCAGCAAAGAAAAGCAAAAAGCAAACCCAACATTCAACAAAAGCCATGCCGCTTTGTGGAAAACCCACGGCGGCATGGCTTTTGTATTTATGGTTGATCGTTTCAGGGAATGGCGAAATTTTTACATGCTGGCGGCAACCGCGGCGGCGCAGGCTTCCAGTTCGGCATCCTGGGTGGCGGTCAGGCGGCCGCGCACCGTTACCTTGGCATCCAGCACGGTGCAATTCTTCAGCTCGCCGATTTTGGCGGCCATCAGCTTGGCGGACATCGGGGCCCAGCTGCCGTTTTCCACCAGGGCAAAGGTGCGGTCGTGCAGGCTCAGGGCTTTCAGGTCCTCCAGCAGGTTGGCGGCGGGCAGGTAAATGCCGCCGTTGTAGGTGGGGGCGGCCAGCACAATGGTGGATGCGCGCCAGCACTCGGCAACGGCTTCGCTGTTGTCAATGCAGGAAAGGTCATGCACAGCAACCTTTACGCCCTTGGCAGCAACTTTGGCGGCCAGGGCGTTGGCGGCGCTTGCGGTGTTGCCGTACATGCTGCCGTACAGCACAACAACCGCCTTTTCTTCGGGTTCGCAGCGGCTCCACAGGTCATACTTGCCAATGAACCAGCCCAGGTTCTTGCGCCACACGGGACCGTGCAGCGGGGCAATGGTCTCGATGGGCAGGGTAGCGGCCTTTTTCAGCACAGCCTGCACCTGCACGCCGTACTTGCCCACAATGTTGGCGTAGTAGCGGCGGGCATCGTCCAGCCATTTGCCGGCAAAGTCTACCTCATCAGCGAACAGGGCACCCTCCAGGGCACCAAAGGTGCCAAAAGCATCGGCGCTGAACAGGGTACCGGTGGTGGTGTCAAAGGTCATCATCACTTCCGGCCAGTGTACCATGGGGGCCATCACAAAGGTCAGCTTGTGTTTTCCCAGGTCCAGCGTGTCGCCCTCTTTTACCACCAGGGCATCGTCAATGGCGGCGCTGTCCGTGGGAAAGTACATTTTCAGCATGGGCAGGGTTTTGGCGTTCACCACCAGGCGCAGATCCGGCCAGCGCACCAGCACGGCTTCGATCATGGCGGCGTGGTCCGGCTCCATGTGGTCCACGATCAGATAGTCCAGCTTGCGGCCATCCAGGGCGGCGGCAACGTTCTCCAGGAACTGTGCGCCAACGCTGGCATCGGCGGTGTCCAGCAGGGCGGTTTTTTCATCCAGAATCACATAGGCGTTGTAGCTGACGCCGCGCGGAATGGGAAACAGGTTTTCAAACTTTGCCAGGCGGCGGTCACTTGCGCCGACATAAATTGTATTTTCGGATACAGTCTGAATGCTTTGCATGAATATTCCTCCGTATCAGTAGAAACAGTGAAAAATATTTTGAATGATTAGGACACAGTAAAACTTTGCTGAGGATAGAATACCACATTTTGGGGCATACTGCAAGATGAAACGGGGGCTTTTTGATGGGATGTGTGGTGATTTGAGGGGCGGGAATTTGTGGGGATTTTGTTACCAACCTAAAAAACATTTGTAGGGGACGATGCTCCGCATCGTCCCACACGCAGGGCCTTGCCGGAATTATATCCTCTCCCCCGAAAGATTGCAAACAAAAACCGGCCCCTTTTCAGGAACCGGTAAACATTTAAGAATGTTCGGGCAGCGCATGATGATGGTTGTGGCGATAAGCAACCGAGGGCGCTGTGCGCAGGGCAACGGCATCGGCCACGGCGTCCAGCGTCAGAGCCAGGATGATGCCGCCCATCACATCAAACACCGAATGCTGCTTTAACAGCATGGTGGAAAGAATGATGGAAACGCAGAGCAGATCGGCAGATACGCGCACCCACAGCCATTTGCGGCCGCGCAGCCGTGCGCAGTGGTGATAAGCCAGCGCCAGCGTGACGGAGTTGAACACATGGATGGACGGGAACACGTTGGTGGGCGTATCCGTGCGCCACAAAGCGCGTACCGTGCGGGTAAAGATATCATTGCCGTAAATGTAAGCGGGACGCAGGTCGGTACCATTGGGTACGATTGCGCAGAACAGCAGCGAGAGGGTCATGCCGGTAAACAGCGGCAGGCACAGCCGCCAGAATTCCCGCCGGTCATTGAACCACAACAAATAGAACAGTGTACAGGGGATCCAGGCGAACCACAGGTAATAAGGGATGATGGCGTATTTACAGAACGGAATCAGATCATCCAACCGGCAGTGGAGCACCAGATCCGGCACCTGGATGCCCTGTTCCAACAATTTGAAAAACGCAAGATAAAAGACCAGGTAGCAGGCCATGAACTGGATGGGATGGTCTTTGCACCATGTACGAATCACAAAAAACACTCCTTTTTAAGAAAAAAGGCCGCCGCAGGGGGACCATTCCCCTTGCGATGATAGAGTATTATACTCTCCAAATGTGTCAAAAACAAGGGAAAGCGGCGACAAGGATTGACAAATCGAACTACATTTTTTTGTGCAGCACTGCTAAATTGCGAAATTGAAAATTGTGAAAAGCAACAAAAATAGCAAGCCGGGAATGCTTGCTGGGCTGCGCGGGCCGTTGCAGCAGCATTTGGCTGACCATTAAATCATACGAGCCCCCCGGCCCGGATTTTGCACCAGCGGTGCGGTTTTTACATTTTTTACACCGCCCACCCCAAGATGCGGCGGAAAGAGCGGAAATTCAGCCGATTCCTTTACTTTTCATACATCACACAAATTAGTTGCACACCACAAGGGGAATTGGTATAATATTACTTAATAATGTACGTTTGCCCAGGCGCAGGATTGCAAAACTGCACAAAAAGCTTTTGCCGTGCTGCTGCCCGGAGCAGGAGGGGGCAAAATACCGTGCCGAAAATTGATGTGACCCGTTTTATGGAGCAGAGTGGAATGCGTAAAGCACGCTTTGGCGGCTATGAGCCGGACGATGTGCGTGCGGCACTGCAGGCCCTTTGCACGGAATATGAACAGCGCCTTGGCCGGGCCGAAGCCCAGGCCCGCAAGGCCGAACAGGAAAACGCTGCATTGCAGCAGCATTGCCAGACCCTGACCGCCCAGAACAACCGGCTTTCCGGCCAGAACGCTGCGCTGGCAGGCAGCAGCTCTACATACTCACGCCAGAAAGAAAGCCTGGACGCCCAGGTTTCCGCCCTACAGGAGCGCAACCATTCGCTGAACGACCAGGTGGCCGTTCTGCGGCTGAAGAACGGCAGCCTGCAAAAAGAAAAAGAAAAATTGCAGGAACGTACCGACCAGGCCGAAGCCGCCCTGCGCATCAAGGGCCGTGAGTTGGACGATGCCCGCAATGCGCTGGAAAACGGCAAAGAAGAGATCATGCAGGAAGCACGCCAGAAGGCGGAGGACATTGTGGCCAACGCCCATGTGCGCGCCGACCAGATCAAGGAGGACGCCCAGGCCGAAGCCCAGGCGATGGATGTTTCGGCCCGCGACCAGGCCAAAGCCCAGGCACAAAAGCTGGTGGATGCCGCCGCTGCGGAAGCCAATGAGATCCAGAACGCCCACCAGCTGCGGCTGAACAACCTGCGCGCCGAAGTGCGGGAGATGGAGGCCCAGCGTGCCGCGCTGATTGACTACCTTGGCCTGATGAGCCGCAAGCTGCTGAACCTGCAGAACGAAGCCATTGCCAATGACCCCGCCGCCGAAGCCCGCGCTGCCGATAACGCGGACCGCGAGCTGGAAACCGAGCTGCCGGAGCTGCACACCGTGCCTACGCCGGAAGCTGCGCTGGATTTAAGCCCCGAAACGGTGGCCCGCGCGGTGGATGAACTGCGCGCCCAGGCCGCTGCTGCCGGGGAGGAGGACGAACCCGAAACCCTGAGCCAGCAGAGCACCGCCCCGCAGGAAGTGGAAAAACAGGAAGAAGCTGCCGCCCCGGCAGAGCCCGCAGCCGTGCAGCCGGAGGAAGAAACGCCGGAAAACGCAGCGCCGGAGGCTGAAACAGAAGAACAGCCGAAGACAGAAGAAACACCCGAACCGGAAAAGACCGAGGATAAGCCGGACCATCCCACCGGGGACCCCAACCACCAGACCGGTCCGGCGCTGACTGAAGTGCCGGGGGCCATCTTCTCTTCGCCCATTGTGCGCCCGGCGGATGCCCCGCGCCCGGACGATACCCCGCCTTCCGCCACGCCGATGGCCCCGGTAATGCCCAGCTTTGAGGAAGAGGACGAGCTGGACGCCCCGGCCATGCCGCTTCCCCCGCGGGAAAAGCCGCAGGAGCCTGAAGCCGAAGAAGAAGCGCCCGCCGTTCCGAAAGAGCCCCAGCCCGAAACGCCGGAAGCCGCCAAACAGCGCGCCGCCCGCCAAAAGGCAATGCGCGCCCTGTGCGCATTGCGCCGCATGCGGGAGCAGCATGGACTGGAGGACATCTGAAAAGACGAGAATGTAGCCTATTTCTACAAACGCAGCCGGATTTTGCGTTAAAAACCTTGGGTAACACCGCACAATTCCCGCCTTACGGCTTAAGCACCGCTTCGGCGGCTGCGGCACGGCATCTGCGTTGCCAAAATGCTCGATAAGACATCCAGTATTATCTGCGCTTTTGGCTTAGCAGCTGCCGCACCTCGCTCGCCGTATCGGCACTTAGAATTATGCAGTATTGCCCTTGGAATCCATCTTGCGCTTGCGAAATAGTTGTCATTTTCTTTGTTTTCAGATGCGCCTTGGACACAGAACTGTAAACAATGTAATGTAAAGAATAGGAGCCTGTAAGTGAAAATTGCTGCGGTAAAAAAATTCACACAGGTTTTGGTTGCCATGGCTGTTGCTGCAGTCATGGCAGCTTTGCTGTGTGCGCCCAAAGCATTAGGCACCACGATCGGGGAATTTTCCATTGAGCAGATCTATGTCAACGTGCCGGAGCTGGACGTGTTTGTTCAGGCAACGGATGCACAAGGCCAGCCCATCAGCCCGGACCTTGTGCGGGCGGCAGGGGTGGAGCTGTACCTGGGGGATGAAAAGATCCCCACCGGCAACATCGGCATGGCGAACGAGCCGATCTGCTATGTACTGGCGGTGGACAACAGTGTGGACGAAACCACGCTGAAAGAATACCGCATTGCGCTGCGGCGGCTGATCAGCGCCAAAGGCGCAAAGGACCAGATTATGCTGTATACCCTGGCCGGGGATGCAGCCTGCGTTCTGCCCGCGAACATTGATACCAGGGCGGCAGTGGACGCCGTGAACGCGCTGGAAAGCCAGGAAGAGAACGAGCCCAACCTGGTGCAGGCAGCCACAATAATTTATAACGATATCAACGAAAATTACCAGAGCATTGCGCCGCGCAAGGTGATCTTTGCCCTGACGGAAGCGGGCAATACCGCCACCAGCACAGCTCTGCTGGGCGCTGTGGCCAAAGATGCCGCCAGCCGCCTGAACATGCCGCTGGATATCTTTGTGACGGTGGATGATGCCAACCCCCTTGCCGAGCTGGGCAAGGCCCTGGGCGGCGATAAGCTGGATGTGGTGCATGAAAGTGAACTGGCCGATACCCTGGCTGAAAAACAGCAGGCCCTTGCCAATGCGCTGGAGATCAAAACCGCGGTGGATGAAAATTTTTACGGCGAGCGCCTGGATGTGCTGACCCTGAGCGTGCCGCAGCTGGGCAGCGCAGTGAAAACCAACGCTACCGTGTATATGGGCCACCGCCTGGCCAAACCGGCGGTGGAAAGCGTAACGCTGCATGGCCGCTATGCCATGACCATTCGGTTTAACCAGGCCGTGGGCCGTGCGGAGGACCTGACCTGTTACAGCATTCAGAGCGAGGATATCTGGGGCTGGCATGTAAAAGTTAAACAGGCCATTGCCAGCGCGGACGGCAGAAGTGTTTCGCTGTACACCGAGCCGCTGTACCAGGGAACCTATACCATTAAGCTGAACAAGATGACCAGCGCCATGACCGCGGCCAACGTGAGCGATTCCGGCACCGTATACCGCTTTACCGTGGAGGATTGGCCCAAGGACAGGGCGTTCTATCTGGCACGATTCCGGCTGCCTGCCATTATTCTGGGTGGGCTGTTGGTGGTGCTGGCCGCGGCAGCCCTGCTGCGCGGCCGCAAGGAGCGCACTGAGGAAAAGCTGGCCGAAGCCGAACACCTGCTGACCGATGCCGCCCCCGTGCACCAGAGCCTGCCGAGGCGGTGGATCACCCTGTACCTTTCTACCCGGCGGGGCATTGCAGAAACCCGCTGGTCCGCCTATGTGGAAAGCAGCCTGATTATCGGCAGCGATGCCACCCAGTGTGACCTCTGCCTGGCGGATGGCCGCACCCGCCCCCAGCACGCAGTGCTGGAAGTGGAAAGCAACGGCGTGACCCTGCGCCCGCTGGATGGAGCCGCCGTGATGGTGAACGGCGACCCCATCGGCGGAGAATACCGCCTGCAAAACGGCGATACCATAAAAATTGGCCGCACCACCCTGCGGCTTGTGCTGTAAACGCGCCCGAAGGAGGAAAATGATGAAACTGACCAAATGCCCCAACGGCCATTTTTATGATGCCGATAAACACCCCGAATGCCCCTATTGCAATGGCGGGCTGGAGGCCGGCAGCGCCATTGTTCAGCCCGGCACCGCTGCCGAGGTTGACCTTGCCGCACCCAAAGGCCCGGTGGCCGGTTGGCTGGTGGTACTGGACGGCCCCGCCCGCGGGCAGGACCTGCGTTTGGGCGAAGGCCGAAACTTTTTGGGGGTGGATGCGGCCGGGAACCCCGCCGTGCTGGATGCCAACAGCCCGCTTGCGGTGCGGCGCGGCATTGTGGTGTATGACCCACAGGATAACGACTGGTGTGCGCTGCCGGGATCTTCCAACGAGCTGTGCACCCTGAACGGAAAAAGCCTGATTGAAAAAATGCCGCTGACAGCGGGGGATATCTTTGCTGTGGGCGGCGCACAGCTGCGTTTTGTGCCGCTGTGTGGGCCGGAGTTCAATTGGAATGCAGCGCCGAAAGAGAGGAAGTGACTCCCTTGGCCAGTGAGATTATTTTAACCGTCAGCGAGCGGCGCAACCGCCAAAAGCTGACCCTTTCCAGCACGGCAGCTCCCTTTGTGTTTGGCCGTGGGCGCGATTGCAGCTTTGTGCTGCGCCGCAACAACGTGGGGGAACACCAGTTCACAATCGAATACAAAAACAATGCCTGGCTGATGCAGGACGCAGGCTCCACGACCTGCGGCACCTGGTACAATAACCGCTATATCCATTCCGGTGAGGAAGTGACCCTGCAGCCGGGGGATGTGATCGGCCTGAATACCGACGGCAACGAAACCACACAGGAAATCACCTTCCGCGTGGAGGAAATCCGCCAGGGCGAGGGTACCGCCGCCCTGCGGCGGGAAACGCCCAACGCCACCGTGCTGCGGGAGCTGGATGTGCGCCGCAAGCGCCGCATCCTGATCGGCCGCGGCGAGGACTGCGATGTGCAGCTGACCAGCGACCGTGTTTCCCGCCACCACTGCGAGGTAGTGTATAAGGACGGCCACTATGAACTGAATGACCTTGGCTCCACCAACGGTACTTACCTGAACGGCACCCGCGTGCGCAATGAGCTGCTGACGGACGGCGCTGTCATCAATGTGCCCACCCAGGTGTTTGCATTTTCCGGCGGAATGCTGCACTACCATGAGCATAAGGTGGGCATCAGCATTGAACTGCTGGATGTGTATAAAACCGTCAAAAACCGCAACACCGGCAAGCCGCTGAACATTGTGGACGGCACAAGCTTTCAGGTTGAGCCGAACAGCTTTGTGGTGCTGGTCGGCGGCTCCGGCACCGGCAAAGTGGCCTACGCCGTGACCAACGGCACCGGCGAAGCCGTCATCGACCCCGATACGGGCGTTCTCACGCCGGTGAAGGTGGGCATCGTCACCGTGTCGGTCACCAAGGCGGAGGACAAGGACTACAAGGAGGCTGTCAGTGATGCGGTGATCGTCACCATCACCAAGGCCAGGCCCACCGGTCAGCCCAACTACACCAAGATCATCACCCGCGGCAAGACGCTGGACGACGCGGCGCTGACGCTGGCCGACAGCACCATCTCCCCTGCGGACGGCGTGCTGGAGTGGGTGGACGATGCGGGGAACGTGCTGCCGGGCAGCACCCGCGTGAAGGCCAACACGGCCTACAAGTGGCGCTTTACCCCTGCGGACGGCAACTACACCACCCTCAGCGGTGAGATCGAGCTGTATTACAAGCCCAACGGCGGCAG
>ERZ773202.1866-NODE-1866-length-12294-cov-2.397663_pt1 | contig 12294 bp, 9 predicted proteins | sample MGYA00580998_ERZ773202 | MGnify/ENA primary metagenome ERZ773202 (study PRJEB29015, sample SAMEA2737803) | human gut metagenome | biome: human gut; feature: human-associated habitat; material: faeces | place: China | collected 2012 ...
CCTTTGAAACCGGTTTCAAGTAGTTTATCCATTTCTTCGATCACTAAATGAGCTTGATGAATAGAATCCAAACTACGTTGTACATAATGCAAAAATTCTTCCTGCATTTCTTCAGGAATTCCAAATTGGCGACCAATCATACGACCTGCAATGTCTTTTGCATAGTTAGCTAATTTATCTTGTTGTGTGACTAATTCGAGTAAATCGGTACGATCAATAGGTAAAAATAAACCGCGAGGCAATTTCAAACGGATTTCGCGTTTTAAACTATCTGCTTCACGTTCACATTGAGAAATATCTAGACGTGTTTTTTCTGCATCATCCCATTGTTTTACAAAGGTATGTTGGAAGAATGGAATTAATAAATCACAACATTCAGTCACTTTATCAGAATGTTTCTGCAGTGGTTTTAAAGGAGACTGGGCAAATAATCCTAGAATACTATTCATTGCCATAGGTGTTTTACTCCATAACAAGGGTTAAAATTTCCGTTGCATATTACCTGATTTTATAAGGAAATACACGAAAAAGATCTTGATTTGTATAAAATTATCTGTATATTTAAACAGTTAAAAGTGATAAGGAAAAATAAAATGAGTAATGAAGTTGAATTAAAGCTTGCAGTCACCCCTGACGCCTTCGATATCCTAAAAACACACCTCGATCAATTCAATATCTTAGAGCAAAATACGATCTTTCTAGGAAATACTTATTTCGATTATCCCGATCATTTTTTTGCGAAACAAAAAATGGGATTGCGTGTCCGTCGGGAAAACAACGATTTCACACTTACCTTAAAAACTGACGGAAAAGTAGTTGGCGGATTGCATAGTCGTCCAGAATATAATTTATCTATACCTGATGATTCAGTACCTACATCGGCACAATTAACATCATTGTATCCATTTGAACATTTGCCTTCCTCTACATTACAGCCGATTTTCTCAACAGATTTTAACCGCACTTTTTGGTTGATTGCGTTTGGTGCATCAAAAATTGAAGTGGCTTTTGATCAAGGGAAGATTCTGTCTGGGGAGAAAACACAGCCTATCTGTGAAATTGAATTTGAATTAAAAGAAGGGCTCGTTTCAGATCTTTTCTATTTTGTCTCACTTTTACCTTTTGAACAGGATGTGTATTTTAGTTCGGCAAGTAAAGCGAAACGAGGCTATCAACTAGGTAGTAAACAGCTTCTGATTGATTGGTTAAATAAATGGCGTGATTTCTTAAAAGAGGAACGTGAGGGAAGTGCGGTTGATTCTCGCGAACAATTAAGTGCAGTCATGAAAATGGAACAGCAATTGATTGAGGAAACGCTTTCATTCCCAACGGATGTGTTTGCTTTCGATTTTATGAAAACCGTTGAACGTGTCGGCGCATTTTTCAATCTTTATCATTATTATGATGACAACAAAGCCTTGTTTGAAAAGCTAGAAGAAAATCGATCAGCTGAGTTATTAGCAAGTAATCAATTTTTCCTTAATGAAATAAAAGGCTTGATTACCTTTCATAGCGAAACAAAAGATAATTTTCAAACTATTGAGAGGTTAAAAGCGTTATTAAAGAGCCGTGCGTATTTTGAAAGAATGCTTGGCTTAATGATGTTGATGGCGTAAAACGGGTTCTCGAAAGGATAATAAAAATGGCAAAAGCTCCTAAAACCGCTTATGTATGTAATGATTGTGGCGCGGAATTTTCACGCTGGCAAGGCCAATGTTCTGCCTGTAAAGCGTGGAATACCATTAGTGAAGTGCGGTTAATTTCAGCCTCAAATTCCGCAAAAAATGATCGTTTTAGTGGTTATGCAGGAGAAACTCGCGCAAAAATCCAAACGCTTTCTGAAATTAGCTTACAAGAAACACCGCGTTTCACCAGTGGATTTAAAGAATTAGATCGCGTGTTAGGCGGCGGGATCGTGCCGGGGAGTGCCATTTTAATTGGTGGGCATCCTGGTGCGGGGAAAAGTACCTTGTTACTTCAAGTCATGTGCGGATTAGCAAAAAATATGACCGCACTTTATGTGACAGGGGAAGAGTCACTTCAACAGGTGGCAATGCGTGCTAATCGCTTAAATCTACCGACAGATAAATTAAATATGTTATCTGAAACCTCAGTTGAGCAAATTTGCAATTTGGCGGATCAATTAAAACCGCAAATTATCGTGGTGGATTCGATTCAGGTTATGCATCTTTCGGATATTCAATCTTCTCCAGGAAGTGTGGCACAAGTGCGTGAATGTGCCTCTTTCCTGACTCGTTATGCGAAAACTCGACAGGTCGCTATCATTATGGTTGGACATGTCACGAAAGACGGTACCCTTGCGGGGCCAAAAGTATTAGAACATGCCATTGACTGTTCCTTATTACTAGAGGGTGAAGCTGATTCTCGTTTCCGTACGTTGCGTAGTCATAAAAACCGTTTTGGCGCAGTGAATGAGCTAGGGGTATTTGGTATGACAGAGCAAGGCCTGCGCGAGGTGAAAAATCCATCAGCGATTTTCTTAAGCCGTGGTGATGAACAAACGCCTGGTAGCTCGGTAATGGTTCTTTGGGAAGGAACGCGTCCGCTTTTGGTGGAAATTCAAGCGTTGGTGGATCATTCCATGCTTGCTAACCCGCGTCGTGTAGCAGTAGGGCTAGAACAAAATCGTTTAGCCTTATTGCTTGCGGTATTGCATCGCCATGGTGGGCTACAAATGTCGGATCAAGATGTTTTTGTGAATGTCGTTGGCGGTGTAAAAGTCGGGGAAACTGGAGCAGATCTTGCGTTATTGCTTGCATTAATTTCGAGTTTCCGTAATCGTCCATTGCCACAAGATTTAGTTGTTTTTGGGGAAGTTGGGCTAGCCGGTGAAATTCGTCCAGTAACCAGTGGTCAAGAACGCATTAGTGAAGCCGCAAAACATGGTTTTAAACGTGCGATTGTGCCTTTCGCCAATAAGCCGAAAAGTGCGGTTGAGAATATGGAAGTTTTTACGGTGAAAAAACTCGCTGATGCACTTGCCATTTTGGATAATTTCTAAAAAAACGTTGTCCTATTGTTGTCTGATTACTGAAAGTTTTTGATAAATTAGATAGAATATGCGCCGTACATAAGGAAAGGTTATGGAAAAGAAATTAAATAAAGCGTTGGATAGCATTGATATCAAAATCTTAAATGAATTACAACGCAACGGTAAAATCTCTAATATCGATTTATCAAAGAAAGTTGGGTTATCGCCAACACCTTGTTTAGAAAGGGTAAAACGCTTAGAAAAACAAGGTGTTATCATGGGTTACCGTGCTCTATTAAATCCTGAATTACTGGATGCGCCTTTATTAGTGATCGTTGAAATTACGCTCGTGCGTGGTAAACCGGATGTTTTCGAAGAGTTTAATGCGGCGATTCAAGCGCTTGATGAAATTCTCGAATGTCATTTGGTATCAGGTGATTTCGATTATTTACTCAAAACACGTGTAGCAGATATGGCGGCATATCGAAAATTATTAGGTACCACATTATTGCGCTTACCCGGTGTGAATGACACCCGAACTTATGTCGTCATGGAAGAAGTGAAACAAACTAATTATCTCGTACTAAAATAAAAATGATTAAACGAATTACAAAACGATTTACACCGAAACAATATTTAGCAGAATTATTACTCGGATTGACCGCACTTTTAGGTTTATATTTAATCGTGGCATGGTCAAGCTATACGCCATTAGATAACTCTTGGTCTACAGCAAGTTTTCAAACTGAAACCATCAATAAAGCCGGTGCTTTTGGTGCTTGGTTAATTGATGCGTTTTTTGTTTTTCTCGGTTATGTAGGTCATCTCATTCCGTTTGTCATTTTCATCGTACCGATTTATTTACTGAAAACCAAAGCGGTTCATTCTCTCTCAGCAACGCGCATTGCATTACGTTCCTTTGGCTTTATTGCTCTCATCGTTGGTTTAACCATGATGGCCACATTGTTGCTTTCAAATACGAACTACTATTTAGCTGGCGGCGTGTTTGGTGGCAGTTTAGTAGTGAACTTATATCCTACACTCGGCAAGTTTGGCTGTATTTTAGTCGGCTTTATCTGTGCGGTAGTGGGCTTTATTTTCTGTTCTGGTGCATCATTAATTCGTTTAATTGTGAAATTCTACCATTGGCTAACCATGAAAAATCAGCCGGCAGAAGAGGAGCATGCAGAGCATACTTCTGTAGATGATCTTGAACAAATTGTGATTGAGGCTCCTCAACAACTTGCTTTTTCTGATTCTCAATTGGAAACAGAATCTACAGAAAATGAAAAAGAGGAGGCGACTGAGAATACCTTTGTTAAGCCTGAGCAGCTAATTAATATCAGCGGACTATCCTCACCGAGTGCCTCAGAGCCTACAGATGTTGAAAAATTAGAAGATAAGTTTAAAGGCTTCACGGTTGAATCTGACAATTTACCGAATGTGTCTATTTCTGCCTCTTCTTCCGTTGAATTACCAACAAAAGAAGATTTTTCAGCAACATGGAAAAACTCACAAGTGAATCATCAAAGTACGGATGATTCGGATGATATTTTTGAAGAAAATGTCATACCAAAAGTGTCACTTAAAACACCTGAAAATACGACCGCACTTTATCCAACTTATGATGAATCTTTAGAATCAGAAAATGATGGTTTAGAAGATGAATTAGCGCGTCAGTTTGCCGCGCAAGAGCAAGCTCGTATACAAGAAATGGAAGTGCGAGCAAAAGCCTCAAATGCTGAAGATGCATTAAAAGTGATCTTGAATGAGCCGACAGCTTCACCAGTTAAAGCGCGTGAAATTCATATTGAGAATGCAACTGAAACAACCTATAAGCCGTATTCTGATACGCTTATTCACCCAGCATTCCAACAACCAACGAATAAACGTGAAAAACCAACGACACCATTACCAAGTTTAGATTTACTTGAGCATCGTCCAACGCAGGCTCAAGATATTACGCGTGAAGAAATTTTAGACACATCCGCACGCATAGAACAACAATTAAAGAATTTTAATGTCAAAGCAACGGTACAAGATGTGTTAGTTGGCCCTGTGGTGACTCGGTATGAGCTTGAATTACAACCAGGTGTAAAAGCATCCAAAGTAACAAGTATTGATACCGATTTAGCTCGTGCATTGATGTTCCGTGCGATCCGTGTGGCAGAAGTGATTCCAGGCAAACCTTATATAGGTATTGAAACGCCAAATGCGCACCGTCAAATAGTACCATTGCGTGATGTGCTCGATAGTAATGAATTCCGTTCATCAACATCATTGCTTTCAATGGCTTTGGGTAAAGATATTAGCGGAAAACCCGTTGTAGTTGATTTGGCTAAAATGCCTCACTTGCTTGTTGCAGGTTCAACAGGCTCGGGTAAATCTGTTGGTGTGAATACCATGATTTTAAGTTTGCTTTTCCGTGTGACACCTGACGAAGTGAAATTTATTATGATTGACCCGAAAGTGGTTGAGCTTTCTATTTATAACGATATTCCACACTTGCTTACCCCTGTGGTGACGGATATGAAAAAAGCGGCGAACGCACTGCGTTGGTGCGTAGATGAAATGGAACGTCGTTATCAATTATTGTCAGCCTTACGAGTGCGCAATATAGAAGGGTATAACGAAAAAATTGAAGAATATGAAAAACTCAATATGCCAATTCCAAACCCAATTTGGAAACCGGGCGATACAATGGATAAGATGCCGCCTCCATTAGAAAAATTGAGTTATATTGTCGTGATCGTTGATGAGTTTGCTGACTTAATGATGGTTGCAGGCAAACAAATTGAAGAGTTAATTGCTCGCTTAGCACAAAAAGCCCGTGCGATTGGTATTCACCTGATTTTGGCGACACAGCGTCCTTCGGTAGATGTGATTACTGGTTTGATTAAGGCAAATATTCCAAGCCGTATCGCCTTTACGGTGGCAAGTAAAATTGACTCAAGAACGATTCTTGATCAAGGTGGAGCAGAAGCCTTATTAGGACGTGGCGACATGTTATATTCAGGTCAAGGTTCTTATTTATCATATTGACAGCGCCCTGTGCTCCGCCGTATGCGTATGCATGAGCTGCCTTCTCGTATGACTGGCTGTCATTACAGAGCTCAAGGTAAGTATCTCTGTACAGTGAGAGAAGCTTGACCTCCTGTGTATCATTGTTGATGCTACAGATGATTATACTGTCTGAACGCACTCCTTCGTCAACCATGCCTGCATCTCTGGTATCTATACCAAACAATGCGATGTTGGTGTATCCTGTCATCTTCTTGACTGTTTCTTCATCCAGATCCTCATTTATATGAGTGTCCTTCAGCTCTTTGTACTGCATCTTGTTATATGTGTTGTTGATGTACGACTTCACAAACAGAACGCCTATGACTATGGCTGCAACAACCTCGATTGCAAGTATTATTCCCCATACTCTGTTCTTTTTCTTTCTCTTCTGATCCTTCATATCCTGCTCTTCTTCCGCATATTCATCTTCATAATATTCATCATCCGATGTATAAGCTTCCTCTTCTGATGCCGCATCCTCTTCATCGTCTGCGCCCGGTCCAAATGCGCTGTCGGAATAATCATCCTTTGCAATACCGGTTCTGCCATGATCATCTGAATAATCATCGGCATCGTCATCGTAATCATCTTCATCGTCAAAAAGCATCTCTCCGGCATATCTGCCCTTAACACGCTTCATATCATCGTCATCATGACCACTCATTTTATTTCCCATATTTTTCTCCTAAATATCGAATGTATCTGTCAAAATTTAACTCATATAGCAATACATTTTACTACAAATATCTCATCAATTCAACGGGATACACATAATTCACACATTTTTATACTTGATCAGTCAGCCAGGATAAACTTGTCCACCACCGGCACAAGTCCGTCCTCGTCATTTGACAATGTTATATAATCGGCATGTTCCTTCACTATGTCCTGTGCATTTGCCATGGCGACTCCCACCCCGGCATACTCTATCATCGTGAGGTCATTATATCCGTCACCGCACGCCACAAGATCCTTTCTGTCCATATCAAGGACCTCAAGAAGCTTCTCAAGGGATGTTGCCTTGTGAACATTTGGCGGCATGATCTCCACAAAATATGGCTCCGAGCGGAATATGTTAAGCTGATCACCGAACTTTTCTGCAAGCTCCTGCTCTATCTTCTCCGCCTTGTCAGGATCTGCGGTAAGAAGACATTTGTTGAGAGGGAAATCGATATATTCCCTGAAGTTATCTATCCTCATGATCTCCATATGATTGATACTTGCCTCAAATGTCATGTATCCGTCTATATCAGTTCCGGTTATAACTCGGTCTCCATCGTATGTCACCATTCCGCAGCCCGCTTTCAGACAGTAATCATATATATCCCTCACCACATCATTGTCAAGCACAGCCTGATATACCACCTCACCGGTACTGTAATCGACGATCCTTCCGCCGTTGAAAGCAAGCACATATCCGCCAAATCTGTCAAGCTCTATGGTGTCTGCTATCTTCCTTATTCCAGGCAGTGGACGTCCCGATGCTATCGCAACGATATGCCCCTTCTCCTGTGCCTCTATTATTTTCTCCAGCGTTGCCGGAGTAATATCCTTCTGAGTATTTGTCAGCGTTCCGTCAATATCAAGTGCCAGTAATTTTTTACTCATTTTATCCTCCATAATGTTATAACATAATTTGCTATATATTTTCTCCTTGATGCTATATAATGTCAGAGTTAGGATGCCGTTACGCCATCCTGCCGCCCATTTCTGACTTTAGGAGAAATCACATGGATATAAACATATACGTTAATCAGAAAAAAATCAACCCTTTGTATCAGAAAGCCATCGCCGAGTACGTCAAGAGACTTTCTCCATACTGTACTCTGTCTATAGTATATGTTGCAGGGAAAATTAAATGCACCTCAGGGAAAAACACCACAAACTACTGCATATCCGGCTCCGATACCATCTCATCTGAGGACTACGCAGCCCGCATCAACAGTCTGACTTCAAGCGGTACCTCAAAGATAAACTTCTACATAGGGTACGATGAATCACTCACAGCTGATATGGAAAATTTCTCTCTCTGTTCAGTACAGCCGTCCGCCGAGATGACTGCCCTCCTGCTGTCCGAGCAGACCTACAGGGCATACACTATCCTGAACAACATAACCTACCACAAATAATCCCTGTCAGCTCCGGCTTATGATCGCAAGCTGCTCCGCCAGCGTCACCCTTATGAGCTGATGCGGAAATGTCATATCCGACACGCTCATCCTGTAATCAGCCCTCCTCACTATATCTGCAGCAAGTCCAAGAGATCCCCCTATCACAAATGTAACCGTGTCATGTCCGCGCTCCGATGCCCTGCGGACCTGATCGGCAAGTCCTTCCGTGGTCGTCTTCTTTCCTTCTATACACAGTGCTATAACATAGTCGTCTCTCCCGATCACATGTCTCAGCCTGTCCGCCTCGGCCTCAATGATCATGGCATTTACCTTGTCGCCAGCCTTCTGAGGTATCCTCTCGTCAGGAACCTCGCATATCTCCAGACGCCCTCTCTTGTCGATCTCCTTCTTATATTCATTTAACATCTGCGCAAAATGCTGTTCCTTTATCCTGCCGACGCAGGCAATCCTGTATATCATATGAACTCCTTCAGATCAGGCCTGATCAGCTCTCATCCTGTCAAATATCTTCAGTTCTTCCTCTGTATTTTTCTGCGTGCACACACTTACTCCAATGGTGAACAGCAGACTCACTGCAAATCCAACCACGTCACCGCTGATACCCGAGTATGCCGCCAGGCTGCCTCCTTTCACAAACGGGAGATATTTCCACATAACAAATGTGAGTATTCCTGCTATTATTCCAGCATACATGCCTTTTCCGGTCGCATGCCTGTACGTCAGTGTACAGAAAAGAGGAGCCGCAAGTGCCGCCGCACACAATCCCCAGTTTTCGGCGATCATATGCTCTCTGTTGAATTCAACAAACTCTGCCACCAGGAAAACGCAGCATCCGGTCAGCACAACAACACCTATATCTATAAGAAGCTTTGCGATTCCACCGGCTCTTGAGATTGCAGGAACAAGCCCTCTTATATGTTCGCATATATTTCTCATGAACGATTCCAGCATTACGACAACCGCCGCTATAAACACCATAAGCGCGGCAAATCTGAACACATACGCATAGGTTCCCGTTCCAAGCAGCTTCTTGAGCATCAGGTTGTACACCTGGAATGAGTTCATATTTGCCCATGCCTTCTCAGGATAGAGCACCGGTACGACCAGAAGTGCCAGTATACAGCTTGAAAGTATTGTGAACCCTTCAAAGATTACAGCCCATATTCTTCCGACATCGAGCTCCTTGATATCCCGGATATTTAAGACACCCTTGTACATCAGCGGCATGGCTATACATCCAAGTCCTACTCCCGTCATGGATATCGCACTTCCTATATCCACTGTTTTGCCATCGTAATACAGTATATTCAGATAAATGCTGGTTCCCCCTGCAAGCCTTGATCTCCTGTAATTGTCAAGTATCTCCCTCGCATCCATCCTGTAAAATACCAGTCCGATCATCGTCAGACATACGATTATAACCATTATGAACACTATTGTCTTGATTATTCCCATCAGCTTATTGTCAACCAGTATGGTGGCAAGGATGAGAAATGACACTATGATGGCAAGGCTTATGCTCTCCGGCATGTCCATAAAATAGGCGACAACCGATACGATAACCTTGAGAACAGACACCAGTATCAGGCAAAGCGTCACTATCCATATGACGGACACCAGATCTTTCAACTTCCATGACCCATATCTTGCTGCGAACAGCTCCGGAGCATTGTGTATCTTTTTAGGGGATATCTCAGCATACGAATTCATACGCTTTGACAGAAATATCCATCCGACAACATTGCCCACGAACAATCCCATGGCCACAAGGCACTGTCCTGCACCATGTATTACTATATTAATAGGTAGCAGAAATATGACCCACAATATTACATCATTGGCGCATACCTGCCCTGCGGTGGACACACCGCCACAGTTCTGCCTTTTGATTCCAAATACTCTCTTATCACTAAAAACAGACATGTATCAGCCACTCCATTCTTTTATCTGAATCTTCGTTATCATTTTTATATAATATACCCTGCTCATTCTACCACAGTTGAAGTTTTGCCGCCACCATCATATTTATTGTGACATTTGCCGAAATGTTACCATCAATTGCATTATTTTTTCAATAGTACAAAAACTAGTGATGTGTTATAATTTGAACCGTATGGGCTTTTACATATTTATTACATATTTTTTACCTGTCAGAAACACAGGTAAAATTCATTTTACTCAGGAGGGCTATAATTTTGGATTTATTTTCTATTTTAACATTGCTCGGAGGCGTAGGTTTATTTCTGTTCGGAATGAATCTCATGGGTGCCTCGCTGAAGAATCTCGCCGGTGGCAGTCTGGAAAAGGTTCTTGAGAAACTTACAACCGGAAAAAATCAGTTCACGGGAACTATCAAGGGTTTTACACTCGGTACAGCCGTAACAGCCATCATTCAGAGTTCGGCAGCAACGACCATCATGCTCATCGGCTTTGTAAATGCCGGAATCATGAAGCTTGGGCAGGCCATACCTGTCGTGTTTGGTGCCAACATCGGTAGTACCGCGACCGCACAGATCCTTCGTCTCGGAGATCTTGCGGAGACTAATATTCTTCTTAAACTTTTAAAACCGTCATCATTTGCTCCTATCCTTATATGTATAGGTGCATTTATCATACTATTTACAAATAACAACAAGAAACGTGATATTGCAAGTATTCTTGTTGGTCTTGGAATCCTCTTTCTCGGCATGAATACCATGGAGGGTGTATTTGCGCCACTCAAGGAATCAGAGAGCTTCCAGAATCTGTTCACATCGTTTAATAACCCATTACTTGGTATTTTAATAGGACTTGTGCTCACAGCCATCATACAGAGTTCATCTGCATCAGTAGGTATACTCCAGGCCATTTCGTCCACAGGCGTCGTTACATACGGAACAGCCATTCCTATCATTATCGGTCAGAACATCGGTAAGTGTATGACCATTATCCTCGGGGGAATCGGTGCGAACAAGAAGGCAAAGAGAGTTTCTCTCTCATATCTTCTCTTTAACATATTCGGAGCTGTGTTCTTTGTTATTGTCATATACGGACTTCAGCTTTTCATAGACATGCCTTTCATGGACAAGGTCGTAAACCGTGGTAACATTGCAAACGTCCACTTCCTGTTCAACTTTATCATAAGCCTGATACTTCTGCCATTCTCCAATCAGGTGGCAAAACTTACAGGAAAGATCATCAGGGACGACGAGGAGTCCAAGATCGACAAAGAGCTCGCCACACTGGATCCGAGACTTATCGCTACCCCTTCCATCGCTATTTCACAGGCAAGAAATGTCATGTTTGCCATGGCTGACTGCATAAGAGAGAACTTTGCAATAGCATGCAGACTCATCAGTGATTTCAATGAAGAAGATGCCGCCAAACTCGAGGAGAATGAGGATTTCATAGACAAATGTGAGAGCTCACTCAACAACTTCCTCCTCAAGGTAACATCACAGAACAACATGTCCAGATCCGAACGACTTGATGTGTCTGAGCTTCTGAACAGTCTGAGTGATATGGAAAGGATTGGTGACCACTGTGAGAATCTTCTCGTTGTATCGAGAAATATAATAGATCAGAAGATAAACTTCTCAGATCAGGGAATGAAGGAGATCCATACAGCGCTCAAGGCGACTAACAATATTATTGATATGACTCTGAACGCCTTCAAGGAGGACGATCTTCAGGCAATATCAAGAATAGAGCCACTTGCACAGACCATCAGCGAGATAACAGAGCTTATAAAGGATCACCACGTTGTGAGACTTCAGATGGGCGAATGTGGTATCCCTGGAGGATTTGCACTGGTTGACATTCTCACAAGTCTTGACAGGATCGGAAGCCACTGTAAGAACATCGGCCTTCACATTGCCAAGAAGATCAGGGGTATCCATATGGACGAGATGCACGGACACATCTACATCACCGGATACAAGACATCTGAGGAATACAAGGCTCTGTATGCATATTATTCATCCATGTATGCCGATCCGATAACAGAAGGCTTTGATGCAAGCATCCGCGAACTCCGTGAGTTAACAACACCTGATGAACCTGATAACAAAGCTAAGGTTTCCGGCGACGAGCAAAAGAATGAGTCAAGGAACAACCAGAAGTCCGACC
>ERZ773202.1877-NODE-1877-length-12227-cov-61.536231_pt1 | contig 12227 bp, 9 predicted proteins | sample MGYA00580998_ERZ773202 | MGnify/ENA primary metagenome ERZ773202 (study PRJEB29015, sample SAMEA2737803) | human gut metagenome | biome: human gut; feature: human-associated habitat; material: faeces | place: China | collected 2012 ...
AATGCCAGAACAGCTGCGACCTGAGCCGAAGGATCTCGGCGAAGCCGCCACCTTCATTCCTCATTACAATTCTCATTTTTTTCTCCCTCTTGCAATTTTTTCTCAAATCCGCTATTCTAAATTCATAGCACACTATATGATTCACGGAACTGAGCAAGCGAGGATATATTATGAGCAATATCGAACAACTCCTGATGGATAAGAAGATGAAGCGGACGAAGGCGCGTGTCCTGATCCTGAAGACGCTCGCCAAAGGACTCCCGCTCTCTGCGGGCGAAGTCTTCGAGGCGGTGCGTGTCAAGGATACACAGCTCTCGCTCTCGACGGTATATCGGAATTGCGAAGCGCTCGCTGAGCATGGGCTTCTCTCCCGCTCTACCACGATGTCCGATGGTCTCACGCGCTACGAATTCGACCACGGCACGCCCGTCCCCCATGCGATCTGCACCTCCTGCCATCGCATCTTCCCGATCGATATCCAACTCGAAGAGGACTATAAAGAGAAGCTCTCACAGGAGTACGGCTTCGCTGCAGCCGATCCGCGCATTGAGATCTACGGGCTCTGTAAGGACTGCCAGAAGAAGGGGAACTAGGGACTGGGGATTAGTAGCTAGGGATTAGGGATTAGTGGCTAGGGACTGGTGACTGGTGACTTGAATACCACCACCCGGCATCGCCCTTTTATAAAAAAGTCGGCGCTCGGTTGCTCTCGCAAACGCCGCACTTGAGACGCATTTTCCCACTTATCTTTCATACCGCCAGTACCCTATCCGCCCCTTCGGGGCACCTTCCCCTCGAGAGGAAGGCAGTGTGTCAGGGATACCGCTTTCCCCCTCCAACCTCCGCCCCTTCGGGGCACCTCCTTCCAAAGGAAGGAGGGAGCATCCACGCGAGCCCCTTCCCTTGGAAGGGGCTGCTGAGCGCAGCGAGGCGGGGTTAGCTTCCTTTTTTGCGGCGAAGCCGCCTCCTCTTTACCTTCCCCATTGGGGAAAGGGGACCACGCAGCGGTGGATAGGGTGCTCTCGTATATCGCCTACTTGAGACGATCCTCCTCGCTCTCTTTCATACCGCTAGTACCCTATCCGCCCCTTCGGGGCACCTCCTTCCAAAGGAAGGAGGGAGCATCCACACAAGCCCCTTCCCTTGGAAGGGGCTGCTGAGCACAGCGAGGCGGGGTTGGCTTCCTTTTTTGCGGCGAAGCCGCCTCCTCTTTACCTTCCCCATTGGGGAAGGGGGGACCGCGTAAGCGGTGGATAGGGTGCTCTCGTGTATCGCCGACTTGAGACGATCCCCCTCGCTCTCTTTCATACCGCCAGTACCCTATCCGCCCCTTCGGGGCACCTTCCCCTCGAGGGGAAGGCTGACGATACGAGGGAAACCTGCTGTCAAGAGACCTTTGGGCATCGCCCCATAAACATTCACGGCGCTTCCCTGTTTGTATGCGCTGCACTGCCCCCGTTGAACCCTGAACCCTGAACCCTGAACCTTGAACCCTGAACCCTGAACCCTGAACCTTGAACCTTGAATAAAAAAGCGTCATGATGCTTTCGCCTCATGACGTATTTTTTATTTCATCTCATACCCGTAGTCTTCTTTCAGCGTGAGGATGGCTCCCTGATCACCTCGCATAGCGGCTTTGATAAGCCAGGACATGGCGGCTTTTTCATTCTTTTCACAGCCTTCGCCATTAGCGAGGGCGTAGCCGTAGTGAGCCATGCCGAAGGGATCGCCGGCTTCTGCGGATTTCTTATAGAAGGAGACGGCACGCGCGATGTCTTCCTCTATGCCGAGCCCGGCTTCATAGCAGAGACCGAGGGCGGCCATGGCCGCCGGAATGCCGTTTTCTGCCGCGCGCTTGTAGCACTCGAAGGCTTTCGGCAGGTGGTCTTTCTGGTTCGAAGCCGCGCTGTAGGTCTTGCCAAGGCGGTAGAAGACATCCTTATCGCCCAGCGCTTCCGCTTCTTCCGCCATCTGCCAGGCTTTCGCGGGGTCTACCTTTCCCGCAGCCCCTGTGATGTATTCGGAGGAGGCGACGGAGAGGAATACGCGGAGCGTCTGATCGCCATCGGCATCTCCTGCCTCGCGTCCTTTGCGGATCCACATCTCAGCAGCCGTGAGATCCTTCGCCACGCTTGTCCCCTGCGCGTAGAAAAGACCGATCATCAGCATGGAGCTGGTATCCCCTCTCTCGGCGGCGAGGAGGTAGTATCGGAAGGCCTGCTTGGGATTCACTTTCCCAAGAAGCCCTTCGTCATAGGCTTTGCCAAGCAGAGCGGCAGCTTCTCTATTTCCCATATCAGAAGCATCTTCTAAGGCGCGGCGGGCTTTCCTCGGATTTGGTTTTCCGCCATGGATGCCGCGAAGGTACATCTCGCCCAAGTACAGGCTGGCTTTCTCGATGCCGTACTCGACACCTATTTTATAGCAGCTTTCTGCTTTTTCTTCATTTTTTTCTACCCCATCACCGGTTTCCATCTGGCGTCCGATGGCGCAGATCTCATAGGCGGCCTCGTCGGCTCCCATATTGGCGGCTTTGCGGAAATAAGTGACCGCATCGTCAAGAGCGCCATTCGTGAGGCAGTCCTGTCCCATGGAGTAGTAGTATTCCATCATACGATCGGATGACATGATCGGTTCTGCTCCTTTTCTACAACGGGGAAAAGAGGGTTTCTTGTTTTTGAAATCAGCAAATCTCTATTTGCGAAAGATGGGAATGGGTTCAGGGGTAGCCCGCGAGGCGTGCTGCCCCTTGATTGCGTGTGAAAGACTCGCGCTCGCTCTAGTTAGGAGTGAGGAGTGAGGAGTGAGGAGTGGTGGTGCGTCGCGAAAAATAATAAAGCGCCGCAGAATTTTGATAGTGCTTCGCGCTATCGTCATTTCGAGCGAAGTCGAGAAATCTTTCTTGCACAACGGTTATCGCGACTTGTGCCCCCTGCCCACATTCTCAAATACTTCTCGTTTCCCGTTACCAAAAATTCGTCGATTCCCTGCCTGCAATAGAGATCCCTCCACTTCGGTCGGGATGACGACGGCGTTAAACTCTATCAAAATTCTACGGCGCTTCTGGTTTTTATGCGCCGCACCACAACCTTGAACCCATCAACCTGAACCCATTTCTTTTCACGACTCTCCCATATGGGAGAACGTCAATCGCTGATACTTATCTAAATTCCTTGCAGAGGTCGTCGAAAACTTCCTGGCTCGGCTTTTCTACATAGTCAACGAGCGCGATATCTTTGGACGGTACGATGTCGCCGAAAGGAAGGGCGCCGGTCTCTTCGTAGATGACGCCGGTGACGAGGCTGTCGGTCTCTGCGAGGAGGTGGAAGGCCTGGGCTTTGCTGGTCGGATCATAGGATTCACGGACATCGGAGATCTTCTTCAGGTGGGTATTGTACCATTCGACGGTATTGAAATGGTTGAAGGTCACGCACGGGGTGAAAATATTGACGTAAGAGAAGCCTTTGTGATCGACGGCTTTTTCAATGATGTCGACGAGGTTCTTGCCATCGATGGCATAGGCCTGCGCGACGAAGGTGGCACCGGCTGCGATGGCCATGGAAGGCGCATCGAGCGGGGTCATCGGGTTGCCGTCCGGGGTGGTCTTGGTGACGAAGCCCTGGGAGGAGGCCGGAGAGGTCTGTCCTTTGGTGAGGCCGTAGACCTGATTGTCAAAGACGAGGTAGGTGATATCCATATTTCTCTTCATCGCATGCATGGCATGGCCGAGACCGATGGCGTAGGAGTCGCCGTCGCCGGAGCAGACGATCATATGTGTGTCCTTGTTTGCACACTTGATGCCCTGTGCGAAGGGAAGAGCTCTGCCGTGGGTGGTATGAGCGCCGTAGCAGTACTGGTAGCCGCCGATACGGGACGAGCAGCCGATGCCGGAGATCAGGGTGATGTCTTCATTCGCCCAGCCTTTTTTCGCACAAACGGCGCTGATGGCATTCTGAATGCCGTAGTCGCCGCAGCCGGGGCACCAGTTCGGAATAATGGTATTTTTATAGTCGCGCGGTGATGCCATCTTAGAAGACCTCCTTAGCTTTTTTGAGAATGGTGGATGCCGTGAACGGAGTGCCGTCATACTGCAGACAGGACAGCAGCTTGTCATGGCAGGAGAAATGGATCGCAAAGAGCTCGCGGAGCTGCTCTGTCAGGTCTTCTTCTACGATGAGGACTTTCTTCGCGCCTTCGATGTAGGGGCGAAGGGCTTCAGCCGGGAATGGCGAGAGCAGACGCAGGTGCAGGTGGTTTACCTTCTTGCCTTCTGCTTCGAGCGCTTCGCAGGCTTCATCGATCGCACCGCCGGTGGAGGTGATGCCTACGAGGAGCAGGTCGCATTCTGTATCTTCATGGTTGACGTAGAATGGGGTGATCGCTTCCGCTACGCCAGCGAATTTGCGATGGCGCTTTTCCATCTCCATCACACGGTCGCCCACGCCTTCTGCCGGTTTGCCGAAGACATTGTGTTCGAGACCCGTGGAGAGGAACATGCCATTCTTCACGCCCGGGATGGTTCTCGGGGAGATGCCGTCTTCCACATCTTCGAAACGATGGAAGTATTCTTTCTTCTTCGTATCGAGTTCCGGCAGTCCTTCGCGGATGAGCTTGCCGCGCTCGATCTCGACGCGGTGAAGGTCAAAGGCCGGGACGGACTGCTTGCACATGCCGAACTGCAGGTCGGAAAGGACGATGACCGGAGTCTGGAACTTTTCAGCAAGGTTGAAAGCTTCCTGGGTGATATAGTAGCAGTCTTCGATAGAAGCGGCCGCAAGGACGATCTTTTCCGCATCGCCATGGCCGGAGCCGATCGCGTAGCGGATGTCGCTCTGTTCCACCTTGGTCGCCATGCCCGTGGACGGGCCGGCACGCATGACATCGATGATGACGACCGGGATCTCTGCGGTCGCTGCCATGGAGATCGACTCTGCCATCAGGGAGAGCCCTGGGCCGGAAGTCGCAGTGAAAGCACGAACGCCTGCATAGCCGCCGCCCATCGCCATCATGCAGGAAGAGAGCTCGTCTTCGGTCTGTACGACAGTGCCATGGATCTTATGGATGACTTTGATCATGTATTCCATGATCTCCGTCGCCGGCGTGATCGGGTAGGATGCCATGAAGCGGGCCCCTGCGGAAATCGCGCCAAGCGCTGCTGCTTCATTGCCGAGCAGGTAGAGCTGGTCCTTCTTCGGCGGGGTCGCGAGCTTTCCAAGCTCTACGCCGTGCATCGCAGCGATGGCCGTATCATAGCCATCCTTGAAGATCGCCTTGTTTTTAGAAATGATTTCATCGCCCTTCTTGGCAAAGCGGTCGGCGATGAAGCCGTAGAACGGTTCTTCCGGGAATCCCAGCACGCCGGCGCTCATGCCGAGCGCTGCGATATTCTTCATCTGCATGCTGCCGTATTTCTTCGCCAGCTCCGTGATCGGGAGCGCAAGGAACATACGGCCGGTATGTGCTTCAAATTTCGGGTGGAACGCATCATCGGCGATGATGACGCCGCCTTCCGGCACTTCCTTGCCATGGATATCGATCGTTTCCTGATCGAGTGCGACCAGACAGTCTACATGCTCGCCAATGGTCGCGATTTCTTTCGTCGCAATACGCAACGCAATGGTGGTGTGTCCACCCTTGATACGGGAAGCAAAGAGACGCTGGCTGAACAGAGAGTATCCTTCCTGCGCCAGGACCTTGCCGAGGATCTCACCGCAGGACTCGACACCCTGTCCCTGCTGGCCGCCCATCTTCCAGATAAAATCACGTTTCGTTTCCAATCCGTTTTCCTCCTTGATAGGGAAAAATGCTGAGGAAAGGAAGGCCGCGAGAGCCGCCCTTCCTTGTGACCGCAATACACACTCTCATTAACTGATTTATTATACCATAATATAAAAAGTGAATAATTAGAATATTTTTATAATCCATTCAAACATGAGTAGCCCATCTACCCCCTTCCCATGGAAGGGGATAGAAGAAGTGTAACAACGCTCATCTTAAGGAAACGCTGATTCCTCATTCGTGCCGATCTGTCATTCAGAGTCAAGGGACGCCCCGCCCCACGGGCCCACCCGGAAGCTCAAAAAGCCCGCTCCTCACGGAGCGGGCTTTTGGGTGACCTATTTATTTGATATCATACATCCCACTGACGCCATCTTTCAGGTTGATGAAAATATTCTTCATCTGGCTGTAGTGTTCGAGCATGACCTTGTGCGTTTCACGACCGATGCCGGACTGCTTGTAGCCGCCAAACGGTGCGCCTGCCGGCAGATCGTTGTAGGTATTCACCCACATACGGCCCGTGCGGACACTGCGTGCGACCTTCATGGCTGTATTGATATTCTTAGTGAATACCGCGCCGCCGAGGCCGTACACGCTGTCATTGGCCAGCGCGATGACTTCGTCAGCGGTCTTGAATTTCTGTACCACGACGACCGGTCCGAAGATCTCTTCCTGACACACGCGGCAGTCCGGCTTGTCAGTGACAAGGATGGTCGGTTCCATGAAGTAGCCCTTGTCGCAGCCGTTTTCGGTATAGCGTTTGCCGCCCGTCACGAGGGTCGCGCCCTCTTCGATGCCGATCTTGACGTAATTCAGGACTTTATCCTGCTGGGATTTGTAGATCTGCGCGCCGAGCTGGGTCGCTGGATCCGTCGGATCGCCGATCTTGACCGATTCGAAGGTCGCTTTCAGGTGTTTCAGGAATTCATCGAAGATGCCTTCCTGTACAAAGAGACGAGAGCCGGCGCAGCAGACCTGTCCCTGATTGAAGAGGATGCCCTTGCAGGCGCCATCGATGGCCTGGGAAAGGTCGCAGTCGTCAAAGACGATGTTCGCGGATTTCCCGCCGAGCTCGAGCGTACAGGGGATGAGCTTGTCGCAGGCCGCCTGATACACGCCGTGGCCGACTTCAGTGGAGCCGGTGAAGGCGAGCTTGTCCAGATCCGGATGGTCGAGCAGCCACTGGCCGGACTTCGAGCCCTTGCCGGTGATGACATTGACCACGCCCTTCGGCAGGACGTCCTGAATGAGACGCATGAATTCCATCAAAGACAGCGATGTATGGGAGGATGGCTTCATGACGATGGTATTGCCCGCCGCAAGCGCCGGAGCGAGCTTCCAGCATGCCATGGTGAAGGGGAAATTCCACGGGATGACCTGCCCGACCACGCCGACAGGTTCATGGAGGATGAGCGACATGGTATTGTCATCGATCATCGTCGCACTGCCTTCCCACGCACGGAGGCACCCTGCAAAATAGCGGAAATGGTCGCTGCCGAGCGGAACATCCGCTGCCTTCGTCTCGCGGATCGGCTTGCCGTTGTCGAGCGTCTCCATGAGAGCCAAGTGATCGGCATTGGCATCGATGATGTCTGCGATCTTCAAAAGAAGATTCTGTCTTTCGACAGGGGATGTCTTCGACCAAGCCGGGAGCGCTACGCGAGCCGCTTTCACAGCTTTGTCTACATCTTCCTTCGTCGCTTCCGCAAAGAGAGCGAGCTCTTCGCCATTCGCCGGATTGTGCGCTGCAAACGTCGCGCCGTCACCCGCGGGAACGAATTCACCGTTAATAAAAAGTCCGTACTGTTTCTGGATGTCTGCCATAAGAATGACCTTCCTTTCAGAAATGGAAGAGGGGAAATATGGGTTCAAGGTTCAGGGTTAGCCCGTGGGGCGTGGTGCCCTTTGATTCCGTTTGAAAGCCTCGATTGAATGAGAAATGGTGGTGCGGCACATAAAATGATGAAAGCGCCGCGGAGGTTTGAAACTAGCGGTTTTCTCGTATCGCAAACCTAATCCCTAGCCACTCATCCCTAGTCACCAGTCACTAGTCACTAGCAACCAGCCACTCCTAATCCCTAGCCTCCTCTTCCGATATAGATATCCATCGGGATGCTTACGATTGGGCGGTGATCCCGGATGGGGAAATACATACAGCGGGAAATCGATCTACTGCAAAAGCAGTATACCTTTATTTTCCATCGCATCATTAAGAAATACAACCTTTCATACTGTTCGATAGTCACTTTCTTAATTTATCGGTGCTGATATATGCATTATAGCACGAAAGTTTTCGATATTCAAGAGCATCGATATGGTGATGGTTATCAGTTGACTACATACCGCTGACCGCCTGCCGTGACAAAGTTTTAGGATTCAAATCCTAAAACTCTTGATTTTCGTAGACTTTTGGGATTTGAATCCTAAAAGTCTACGAAAGAAAACTCATTGGAGATGATGAGCCCAGGGAGATGCTGAAGCAGTTCATAAATGCAAAAACGCCCGTTTTACAAGAACAGGCGTTTTTTGCTTACCGATCCCCATAGTGCGTCCCACACTGGATGATTTCCAGATTTTCTTCTCCATCGATGCGAAAGACGATGCGATTCTTCTAGTCAATATGAACACTCCAGTACCCAGAAAGATCCCCTTTCAAAGGCTCCGGCTTGCCGCTGCACTCATAGCCATATCGATCGATATCCTTCAGTAGTCTGTTAATCTTCTTCGATACGGCTTTATCCTTCGTTTGCCAGCTGATGTACTCTTCCCACGCTTCTTCAACCCACAGTTTTCTCATTCATCCGCCTCGAGCAGTCCATGCTCCTTCAGCTTGGCTTTTCCGGAGCGAATGGCAGCCGCCCGCTCACGAAGGACTCGCATATTCTCTTCCGAATAAAACGGATCGGGGTCAGCCTTGATTTCAAAAGGAATCCGGCGCTCCTTCACAGCCATCTTTGCAAACACACACACAGCTGTCGTCATGGTCATACCGATCTCAGAGCAGAATGCTTCAAACTGCTTCTTCAAGTCCGCATCCATACGGATATTCATTGTTGCCTGAGCCATTTTGCTCACCTCCTATTTCTATTGTATTTAAATTTAGACACGTTGTCAATATATTTTATTACACACATCGAATAAAAAAAGAAGCCCCATAAGGAGCTTCTTTTTTACTGGAGTATCCAAGAATTAGAATGCGTAGTTCAGGGAAACAGTCCAAGCGTTGTCATCGCAGCCATCTGCGTTCTCGATATCCCAAGCGTATTCGCCGTGGAGGGTGACATTCTTCTGGAGAACAACGTCGCCGAATACGTTCCAGAACTTCAGATCTTTGTCAGCAGCAATAGCACCGACGAAGTCAGCTGCATCGTAAGTGACTCCGCCGAGGTAAGCGTTAGCGCCGACTTTGTTATAAGCGACGTTCAGAGCGAAGGTGCCCGGTTTAGCAGCGTCGAGGGTGCTGTAGCCGAGGCCAGCCTGGTAAGCGTTGTCGTTCTTGTCAGCGTTGGAGTCCCAGTATTCGCCGAATACGCTGAAGTTATCAACCGGAACAACGAGGTTTGCGCCCCAGATGCTGTCAAAGCCGTAAGCGGCCTTTGCTTTGTCGCCGGTGAAGTTGAAGTAAGCTGCGTTCAGTTTAGCCACGCCGAAGTCATAGCCGAGGCCGCCAAATGCTGCATCAGTAGCCTTCTGTTCATCGGTGCCTGCGTTCATCTGGCCAAATGCTGCGTAAGCATCGAATTTGCCATCGTTATATGCGAGTTTAGCGCCATCGAATGCGTCATCATATTCGAGTCCGCTGAATACGGTCAGGTCCTGACGGCCGAGAACCACGGAGGTCTTGTCGCCGAAGCTGTGGTTCACGAAGAGGCGATCCATGGTGGTGTTGCCATCATCTGTACCAGCATCTTTGAAGTACATGTTGGTTACGATACGGCCCTGAACGTAGGTAGCGTCATTGACCTGACCCTTGACGTTCAGACGGATACGGCCTTTGTAGGTGTCTTTTGCTGTCTTTTCAGCGTTGTTGGTGTACATCATCTTTGCATCGCCAGCCCAGGAGATGTTGCCGACCTTCTTTTCGAGGTTGGAAACGCGAACACCGAGGTTTGCAAGTTCGTCAGCGTATTCGCCAGCGAGTTTGTCCAGAGTTGCCTGCTGCTCTGCATTCAGCTGGTCTTCTTTAGCCATGAGGCGAGCTACGATCTGAGCCAGTTCGTAACGGGTCATGTTTCTTTCGCCTTTGAAGGTGCCGTCCGGATAGCCTTCTACGACGCCCTGAGCGGACAGGTCGGATACTGCCTGATAAGCCCAGTCATCAGCGGTGACATCGGAGAATGGATTTGCAGCGTAAGCGGATACGCCAGCGGTGAGTGCTGCTACAGCAGCCAGTGCGAGGATCTTTTTCATAATAAATCGCTCCTTTGAAAAATGGGAAATGTTTCCCTATATATAGGATCGCCCTTTTCCGAAGGAGTACTCAAAAATCTGCGGCGCGAGTGACCGTGTTTCCTCTGCCATTTCCTTTCGTCCTTCGCACATATCTCGGGCAGGATATGAGCTTCTTTTAGGATACTATAGAAATAAATCTTTCCGCAAGAGGGAAATTATGATTTAGCTTTATTCTAATTTCCCTTTAGGCAAAAAAGAAGGAGTCCCCAAGGGACTCCTCTTCAAGTCAGTATCTATATCAAGTTATTTGCATTATACAGAGAGCGCGTAGAAAATGCAGGAGGACAATACAAGGGAAACGCTGATTAAATCGCTATACTGCCCCCTCACAGCAATAATGCTATTAAGTTAAGCGGCAGAACATTCTTGGCTCCCCATCGGGGGAGCTGCCCGGAGGGCTTGTGCAAACGAACTGGATTTTTAGGAGTGAAGCGACGCGAAAATCCAGTGAGACGCCATTTCGAACGAAGTGAGATGAGGGGGCTACGTAGCGGTATTGCATGAAAGTGTTGGAATATCGATAGCATCGGACTATTCAACATAGCACGCTATACCGCTGGCATGCCCCTATTGCCTTCGGCACTTCCCCCGAAGGGGGAAGCAAGTCGTTACGTCGTTAATAATTTCCTTAACTTAATAGCATTGCTCACAACAAAGCGGACGGGATCAGCGCGTTCTTTTCATCCACCGGCACGACATCCCCTGCCATGCAGACGATGCCGCCCCGCCCACGGTGCAAAGTTGCCGCGTCAAGCAATTCGAATTTCCTCACTTCTCGCAAATCCGGATTGGCTGACTTCTTGATTTCCAACGGATGCAGTACGCCATTCTCTTCGATGACCACATCGATTTCCTTTGCGGAGCCATCTCTATAATAGGACAGATTCGCCTTATTGCGTCCCGCAGCATACGATTTCATCAGCTCGCCCACTACGTAGTTTTCGAAATAATGCCCGCTGGCCGCCCCCATCATGAGCGTCTCCGGCGTCAGCCACATGGAGAGGAACGCGCACAGCCCCGTGTCATTGAAGTAGAGCTTCGGCGTCTTTGTCAGCCGTTTCAGCGCATTGTTATAGAAAGACGGCAACAGGTAAAGCACATCCAGACCGCACAGCAAGTGCAGCCAGCTCTTCGCCGTCGGGATGGAAATGTCTGCCGCCTGCGCCAGCGTAGAGTAATTCACCTGTTCCGACACAAGTGCCGCAGAGGCCTGCAGGAAACGTCCGAACTTGAAAGAGTCCGTCACCCCGCCCGCCTCCGCCGCATCGCGGAAAAGGTACGTCTCCACATACGAGCTGTAGTACGCCTGCCGCGTCTCTTCATCCACGCCCTGCACGCCGGGCATCCCGCCTTCCCAGATGTGCTGAAAAACCTGCCCGATGGTGAGCGCCCCAGCCTCCGCCCGACGTGAAAGGAGCGAATCCATCGAGAAATCCGTTTCTTCCGTAAAGGAAATTCCCCGCTTCTCCTGCTGTGAAAGTCCATAGAGATGGAGGATCCCGATGCGTCCTGCGAGCGTCTCCTGTACGCGCGTCATCATCTGAAACTGCTGCGAGCCCGTCAGCCAGAAAAGCCCCTTCTCCTCCGTCTCATCGCAGATCCGCTTGATTTCTGTAAGCAGAGCCGGCGCTTTCTGGATCTCATCGATCAGAATCGGCGGCTTGTAGCGCTGAAAGAAAAGGGCCGGGTCGCGAGTGGCTAGATCACGAGCCAGCAAATCATCCATCGAGACATACGTGCGATTCGTACCCTCCGCGAGATGCTTCAGCATCGTCGTCTTCCCCACCTGCCGCGCTCCCGTGACCAGCATGACCTTGAAAAAGCCATTGAGCTTCAGAAATTTTCTCTCCAAATTTCGTTTGATATACAATTTGTGTCCCTCCATTTCCGCGATAATATAAAGTTTATTTTATATTATCACCATTTTAGAGCCCATGCAAATAAAAAAGGGGCTGTGAAATAATAGCTCCATGAACACAAAAAAGGACTTTCGATTT
>ERZ773202.1884-NODE-1884-length-12182-cov-5.116105_pt1 | contig 12182 bp, 9 predicted proteins | sample MGYA00580998_ERZ773202 | MGnify/ENA primary metagenome ERZ773202 (study PRJEB29015, sample SAMEA2737803) | human gut metagenome | biome: human gut; feature: human-associated habitat; material: faeces | place: China | collected 2012 ...
CGACAGCTTCACCGTGTAACCAGGTACCGAAGCCTAAATATGCTTCAATAGCATGGCCGAAGGTATGACCATAATTTAAAATAGCACGTAAGCCATGCTCCTTTTCATCCTGTGACACTACTGAAGCTTTAATTTCACAGCAGCGTTTTACAATATGAGATAAGGTGTCTAAATCATAACTGAAGACTTTTGAAACATGATCTTTTAAGAAATTAAAGAACTTGTAATCATAAATGATGCCTGTCTTTACTACCTCACCTAAACCTGCGGTTAACTCGCGCTCAGGTAAGGTTTTTAGGCAATCTAAATCAGCAATTACAGCTTTTGGCTGATAGAAAGCTCCAATCATGTTCTTACCTAATGGATGATTAATAGCTGTCTTGCCACCTACTGATGAATCAACCATAGCAAGTAAGGTTGTAGGGATCTGCACAAATGGAATGCCCCTTTGATAAGCAGAAGCTGCAAAGCCCGCCATATCGCCTACAACACCGCCTCCTAGAGCAATCACAGCACCATCACGACCAAAATCTTTTTCCATAAGAGCAGTTAAAATCTGCCACCATGAATCTACGGTCTTATATGCTTCACCGTCTTTTAAGACACACTCACTTACGTTAAAGTCGTGCTCTTCTAGCTGAGTTTTTAGCTCATCAAAATACAGTGGACCTACAGTGGTATTAGTAACCACCATTACATCAGTTACCTTAGGTAGAGCTTCTCTGATTAGATCACCATAATTTAAGTCAGTACCAATATAAATTGGATATGATCTTGTGCCTAAACCTACTGTTATAGTTTCCATGAGAATTCCTTTAGTTTCGCTTTAATCTGTTCTACGCAGTCATGCACATTGTTGTGACTTGAGTCCACAATAAAGTCGCATGCCTCACGATAAAGAGGATCTCTTATTTTAAAAATATCTTCTAATCTCTTGCGTCTGTCATCGACTGCAATCATTGGACGGTTATTATCTTTTAAAGTTCTTAAATATTGAGAATCCACATCAGCCATCAGGTAAACTACAAGACCATTTGCTTTTAAGAGCTTGCGGTTTTCCTCACGTCCAATCACACCACCGCCTGTGGCAATAATAGCGTCTACTTTAAGACAGCGTTTTAAAACCTCAGTTTCTATATTTCTAAATTCAGTTTCACCGTCATCTTCAAAAATTGCAGGAATACACTTGCCTGCATATTTTACGATTTCCTCATCTATATCAAGAAAAGGTCTTTCGGTTACTAAAGCTAGTGATTTACCAATACTGCTCTTTCCTGATCCCATAGGACCTACAAGAAAAAGTCTATCTTTACATTCTAAGGTCATCTGCTGTCCGTGTTTTTAGTTTATTTGAATGAATTTTAACTCATTTTTTCATTTAGCTGTACATTAGTGAACAGTTTTTAGTGATGATTTGTGCTAAATCTAAACTACGCCACAATACCATTGATAAAGCACATAAAATCAGACTTTTCTAAAACAGCTCATTTACAGCCATTTAGCCTAAATTTTGATAAAATGAGCCATCCGTTTTTTGAATTGAGGCTTTTTGTGCTTTTTAAATACGTTAAATTTGCCTTCTGGACAGTACTGTTCGGTGTAGGCGTTTCAGGTGTAGCAGGGGCGGCTCTGTATTATCAGACCTTAGGTGATCTTCCGGATGTTGAACAGTTAAAGGAAGTTACCTTTGAAACCCCTATGAAGATCTACTCTGCTGACAACAAACTTATTGGTGAGTTTGGTGAGAGTAAGAGAATTCCTGTTGCCTTAGACAAGATCCCATTAAAGATGAGACAGGCTTTCTTGGCAATTGAGGATACACGTTTTTATGATCACAGCGGTATCGATCCTATTGGTATCGTCCGTGCTGCTATCGTAGCTGCGACCTCAGCTTCTGCTAAGCAGGGTGCTAGTACCATTACTCAGCAGGTTGCAAGAAACTTCTTTTTAACCAGAGAAAAGACCTTAAAAAGAAAAATTAAGGAAGTTTTCATCTCTTTGAGAATTGAGCAGGTTTTAACTAAAGACGAAATCTTTGAATTATATTTAAATAAGATTGCTCTAGGTCACCGCTCTTATGGAGTAGCCGCAGCTGCTCAAACCTATTATGGTAAAAATTTAGATGAATTAACTTTAGGTCAGATGGCTACTATTGCAGGTCTTCCAAAAGCTCCATCATCATTAAACCCTATTTCAAATCCAGAAAGATCAAAAGATCGTCGTCATCTTGTATTAGACAGAATGTATTCTTTAGGTTACATCACTAAAGAAGAATACGAAAAAGCTGATGCAGAGCCTTATAAGGCAGAATTCCATGCAAGTAAACTTGAAGCTTATGCTCCATATGTAGCAGAAAAAGCAAGACAGTTAGCTTTAGACAGATTTGGTCCTTCAGCTTATACAGACGGAATTGAAATTTACACTACTGTTTTAGCTAAAGACCAAGAAGCAGCTCACGAGGCTGTTTTTAGAGCTGTTAATGACTATGACAAACGTCATGGTTATAGAGGTTCTAAAGAGAACATCAATGATTTAAAAGCTAAAGATGACAAGTTTGATTTAGATAAGTACCTTTATTCAAAAGATATTTATCACTATATCTTCCCTGCTGTGGTTACCTCTTTAGATGATAAGGCTGGACTTCTGCAGGCTTATGGCAGAAAAGGTCAGGACATTACCATCAGTTATCAGAACTTAAAATGGGCATCTCCTTTTATAAATGATAAAAGACAGGGTCCTACTCCTAAAAAAGTCTCTGATGTAGCAAAAGTAGGAGATCTTATCTTCTACAGCCTCAATGATAAAAATGAAGCTGAGTTAGCTCAGGTACCAGAGGTTGAAGCTTCAATTGTAGCTTTAAATCAGTACAACGGTGCTATTGTAGCTATGGTCGGTGGCTATGATTTTGCAAAGAGTAAGTTTGATAGAACCACTCAGTCAACACGTCAGACTGGTTCTAACTTCAAGCCTTTCTTATATTCAGCAGCTGTAGCTAAAGGCATTAACATCAACTCAATATTCCAGGATGAGCCTATCAGAACCTGGGATCCAGGTTCACGTACCTGGTGGGAACCTAAGAACTCACCTAACCGTTATGACGGGCCAATGTCTTTACGTGAAGGTTTGGCTCGTTCAAAGAACGTAGTTTCAATCAGACTTATCCGTCAGATTGGTGTACACAACGTAGTGGAGCATGTTGAAAAGTTTGGTCTTAATGTACCTCGTTCGCAGCAGGTTGAAGCTATGGCTTTAGGCTCTGTTGAAGTAACTCCACTTGATCTGGTTACAGGTTATGCAACCTTTGCAAACGGTGGTTATAAGATTGAACCATACCTTGTATCAAAGATTGTTAAAAACGGTGGCATTGTTTATCAGTACAATCCAAAGATAGCTGATCCTACAGCTCCTGATATTGTGAAGAACGGTATCGCTCTTGAATATGAGGATGGCACCACTGTTCCAGACAATATGGCAACACAGGTCCTATCCCACAAGAATGCTTATATCGTAGCAGATATGATGAGATCAGTAATCTACGGTGGTGAAGGTTTATCTGGTCCTTACTGGGGTACAGGTTCAAGAGCTTCAGCTACTACTGGCAGAACTGATCTGCACGGCAAGACCGGTACTACCAACAATGTCCATGATGCCTGGTTCTCAGGATTTAACGGCAATGTAGTTGCTACCTCATGGATGGGCTTTGATACAGATCGCGACTTAGGTTGGTCAAGAACTCAAGGTCCTGAAGGCGGTGCTTATTCAGCTCTTCCTATTTGGACAAGATTTATAAAAATTACAGAAGAAGAAAAGCCAGCAGCTCCTCTACCTATCCCTGAAGGTTTAGGTAAGTGTACTAATGCAGGTATTACTGATTGGTGTATCTCAGGAGGTACTTCAATCTCCGAGACCGGTGTTGAAGAGCCTGTAGATGAGAATGGAGAAGGTACAACTACAGATAACAACTCTGAAGACAGTTCAAGCCAGACTGAGGTTGATACTTCAAACATCAGTTCAGATAATATCTTCTAATAGGTACATTCTCTTTTTAAAGATATCTTGAAAAGCACATCTTAAGATGTGCTTTTATTTTGAGAACTGAAAAACTCATGAAAATAGCAATGTAAAATAATCAACACCTGCTGTTACTAGATAACAGCCTTCTCAATAATACACTGATGAGTTTTAGTGTCTTTTGAGTAGTTAATACCTACGAGTAGGACTTCACCTTTATAGTCTTTAAAAAACTGTAAGTAATTCTTTTCCTTAATCTGAGTGATGGCAGATTGTGCAGACTTATCATACTTTAACTCAATTAAAAGAGCTGGCTTGTTTACACCAGGCTTTGGCAGATACATTAAATTAGCATATCCTTTTCCTGTAGGTAATTCTCTTACAACGTTATAGATATCAGTAGTACTTAGTTCTAAAGATAATGAGATTACACATGACAATGAGTTCTCGTCATTGTAAGTTAGAATTGAGGTATGGTCTTGATGAGCTTCATCAAAGACTTTAGCTACAGCATCAGAGTTTAATGACCAGATATCATTTAACAGGTCATATGACTTGCTTATAAGATTATAGACACCAGAGTATTTTTCATTATCTTCAACGATATTTCTAAACTCCATTTTGATTTCTTCATTTGGAATATGAACTACAAATTTAGAAATATTATCTACCCTGATATCTGAATCTGGTTTTATTGCGAGGTACCATAAATGAATGAGCAGAGTTAATACATCGTTCTTGGTCTTAAATGTAACCATATCATTTTGGAAATTTAGCTACATTCACAACAACATCTTCGCCTGCAATTAACTTTACAATGTCATCTCTTAAGCCTTCCATATTCATGTCAATATATTCCTGAAGGCTTCCAAAGTTTTCTGTTTTGGTCCAGTAACTTCCAAATCTTTTTCTGCTGATGCTCTTTACTACAGAATTTGGATTATAAATATGAGGGACATCTGTAAAAGAGTAGCCATCATACCATTGCTGCATTTGATTAAAATTCATCTTGAATTCGTTACACAATGACTGAACTTCCATCTCTGTAAAACCAATAAATGGAGCAAAGTTATCAGGATCAGTCATTGAAAATTCATTGAACATATTCAATGCACTTTGGTTTCCATACTTTTTAATAGGAAGAATACCTGTCATATAGGCTAAACCAATATAAGGCTTATCTTTAAAGATTGCTTTTAGCCACTCTAGGTATTTCTTTAGACTGTCAGGATCTTCTTTTTTCTCACGCATTATCCAATCCCACTCATCGATTACAACAACAAATGGAACTTTAGAGTAGTTATAAACTTCCTGAAGCGCTAAATCTAAAAATTCTAGTGTTGAAATTTCACTATTTGGGTAGGCTTCTTTTAACTCCCTAACAATTGTTTTGGTTAGATAATCTGTCATAGATTTAACATTATGGCTGGCTCTTGCTAATTCATCTGATATATTGATAAAAATGACATCATACTGATTTAAATGTTTCTTATAGTCACCAAATGAAGCTATTTTTAGCTCATCAAACAAAGGAGAACTATCTATACCTCTTGCATAGTAAGAGCAGAGCATTTGAGCAGTTACTGACTTTCCAAAACGACGAGGCCTACTTAAACAAAAAAACAGTTTTCAGTATTAATATTTTCATTTAATATTTCAAAAATACCTGTCTTATCTACAAATACTTTTGTTTGTTTCAACTTTTCAAATTTTGCTGAAGGAGGATTTAAGTAACTACCCACAGATAAAACCCTATTTATATTTAACTGTACAGCCTTCTTTCCTATTATAAATGGCTGTAAAAAAATTCACAGTTAAGTCTCTTTTCTACTCGTGAATTCACAAGATTACTTTTCCTCGATAATGACATTTTTTCATAAGCAATATTTTCTAAAATCACTCATTTACTAAGGCTCAAGCGGTAGAATATGTCGTCTTTTGAGGATGGGATGACATGACTATTGATATCTATGTATACCTAATCGTTTTACCTTTCATGTTTTTAGCAGGTTTTGTCGATGCTATCGCAGGCGGTGGAGCCTTAATTGCACTCCCTGGTATGTTCATAGCAGGACTTCCAGCTCATACTGCCTTAGGTACCAATAAATTTGGAGCAATGTTTGGCACTGCTTTTACCTTCATTCGCTATTTGAGAAACGGTTTTATCGATCTGAAACTTGCTTTTATCATTGCTGTTTTCACCATCTCAGGTGCTGCCTTAGGCACTAACTTGGTTTTAATGGTATCTAGCAACAGTTATAAGATTGCACTTTTAGTAGGACTTCCAATTACCGCATTCTATCTTTTAAGAAAAAGAGCTTTAAGAGATTACTCTGAGGAAATTCCCTACAATAAACTTCTCCTTCGCTGTATTCTCATCACCTTTATTGTGGGTATTTATGATGGCTTTTATGGACCTGGAGCTGGTACTTTCTTACTACTAGGATTCTGTGCCTTTGCTCATATGAGTGTGCAAAAATCTAACGGTCTTACTAAAGCTGAGAATATGATTTCAGATATCACTTCTATGATCTTATTCTTAATTCATGGAGATGTACTCTTTCCTTTAGCTATAGGTGCTGCGATTACCAATATTGCGGGAAACTATTTTGGAGCGAAGTTCTTTGAAAAGAAAGGTGCTTTTGCGACCCGTCCTATTATGATTGTGGTCATAAGCTTGTTTATTCTAAAGGTAGGCTATGATGTAATCACATGTCAGTAAAAGAATTAAACTTCTTTAGAACTTCTTAAAAGAGGGCTGTAACTCATTGAATTATACAGCCCTCTTTTATTGACTTAAGCTTAAATTTAGCTACGCTTTGCCTGCTTTAAGATCTTGAAACTTACTAAAGCTACTACAAACACTGCTATGCCTAAAAGCTCAAATGATCTCTCTAAAGATGAGAGCTTTGAAACATAACCAATGATCACTGGTCCTAATAAGATACCTGAATAGCCCAATGAGTTAATAAGTGAGATTGCTGATTGAACCTTTATACCTGGAACGGAGCCTGCAAATGACACTAGTTGAGGTACAATATTACCAGCACCAAGACCGATGATAGTAAAGCCAATCATCATACCAACATAATGCTCAACTGAGGCTGTAATAAAGAAGCCTGTTGCCACCATGATGGCACCTAAAACAACGGTTCTTCTGCGACCAATTGCTGTTACAAGCTTATTACCAGAATATCTAGCTACAGTCATAGTTACAGCAAAGAAAGTATAGAAATAACCTGCAACCTCTGGTGTGATACCTCTGTTTTGTGTTGCAAAAACAGTAGTCCAACTTAAAAGCGCACCTTCTGAACCATACATAATAAAGCACAAACAGCCTAAAACCAGGATCACAGGTGGTACTCTATGGTGTTTAGTATTAGTAGTTGTTTGTGCTGTCTTTACATGTTCAGCGTTAAAAGATTTGATATCAGAGAACAGGGCTCTACAACCGATTAAGGTTACGCCTGTCATGATCAAAAAGATTAAGAAAGAGCTCAAATGAATGCCTAAACCTATGGTTAACAGTAAAGACATAATCATAGAGCCTACAATCGTACCTAAAGAATAACCACCATGGAAACCAGACATTAAAGGTCGTTTAAAGATACTCTCGACTACAACTGCATTTACATTTGAAGCTACGTCAATTGCAATTAAACTTGCGCCAAAGATAGCTAAAATCAAACATAACAGCCATTCATGGTTTGCAAAAGAAATTCCAATTAAAGATAAACCTAAAACTATACAACCTGTAATCGCTACAAGTCTAGGACCAAATCTTGAGATAAGCGGGCCTACTGTAGGTAGAGCACATAAAGATCCAACACCCATAGATAACAGCAATCGACCAAACTGCGCATCATCTAGGTTCATGCCCATTTTCACAAATGGAACCATAGGTGCCCAAGCAGCCTCAATTGCGCCTAAAACACCAAAGGATAACTGATTTGATATTAAAAGCTTACGATTCTGATCCATATAATTTCCTTAAACCTAAAGGTTAGAGAACCGACTTTTAAACTATGTTAATCAAAGATAGGAAAATTCTCTGCCCTGATTAACTTCCTATTTTTCGTGATTATAAGATAAGTTTTTTTAATTGTACTACACAGATTTTATACACAAAATTAAACTAAATCATGCATATTCAACGTTTACAAAGCGCACATTATACAGAATTGTACACAAATAGAGATATACTTCAAAAATTATAAAAAAATTAGGCAGGATAAAAAGAGAATTTCAGAAATTTAAAAGGCCGTAGCCCTCAAAGAGCTACGACCTTCACAGAATTTAAATTATTTAAGTGACGATTACATCATGCCAGGCATACCGCCCATGCCACCCATAGGAGCTGCAGGAGCTGCGTCATCCTTACGAGGAGCATCAGCAATCATGCACTCAGTGGTTAACATCAAGCCAGCGATTGAAGCTGCATACTGCAGTGCTGAACGGGTAACCTTGGTAGGATCCAGAATACCCATCTCGATCATATCGCCGTACTGCTCTGTACCTGCATTGTAACCATAGTTGTCTGAACCGTTACGAACTTCGTTAGCGATAACAGATGCTTCCTGACCTGCGTTGGTTACGATCTGACGTAAAGGAGCTTCCATTGCGGTTAATGCAACCTTGATACCTACGTCCTGATCCTGATTGTCGCCCTTTAAGCCAGCAATCTTCTTAGCAACGCGAACTAATGCTACACCGCCGCCTGGAACAACACCTTCTTCAACAGCAGCACGAGTTGCGTGCATAGCGTCTTCTACACGATCCTTCTTTTCTTTCATAGCGACTTCAGTTGCAGCACCAACCTTGATTACTGCTACGCCACCAGCAAGTTTAGCAACACGCTCTTGTAACTTCTCACGATCATACTCTGAAGTTGACTCTTCGATCTGCTTACGGATCTGAGCAACACGCTCTTCAATAGCTTTTGAGTCACCCTCACCATCGATAATGGTGGTGTTATCCTTGGTGATTACAACACGCTTTGCAACACCTAAGTCATCTAGGGTAGCCTTATCAAGTTCCATACCTAATTCTGATGAAATTACAGTACCTGCAGTTAGAATTGCGATATCCTGTAACATTGCCTTACGACGGTCACCAAAACCAGGAGCCTTAACAGCAGCAACCTTAACAATACCACGCATATTGTTAACAACTAAGGTTGCTAAAGCTTCTGACTCAACATCCTCAGCGATGATAAGTAATGACTTACCAGCCTTTGCAACACCCTCTAGGATGGTGATTAAATCACGGATGTTTGAAATCTTCTTGTCGCACAGAAGAATGTATGGGTTCTCCAGTTCAACTGTACCGGTCTCTGTCTTGTTTACGAAGTATGGTGATAAGTAACCACGGTCGAACTGCATACCTTCAACTAGATCTAACTGATCCTCTAAGCCCTGACCATCTTCGATGGTGATAACGCCATCACGACCAACCTTCTCCATTGCGTCAGCAATCAAATTACCAACGGTTGCATCTGAGTTAGCTGAAATGGTACCAACCTGAGCGATTGACTTCTTGTCCTCACACTTGATTGATAACTTCTTTAACTCTTCAGTTGCAGCAGCAACAGCTTTATCAATACCGCGCTTTACGTCCATTGGGTTCATACCAGCAGCGATTGACTTTAAGCCTTCGTTAACAATAGCCTGAGCTAAAACAGTAGCGGTAGTAGTACCGTCACCAGCTGCATCGTTAGCCTTTGATGCAACTTCCTTAACCATCTGGGCACCCATGTTCTGGAACTTACCCTCAAGCTCGATCTCTTTAGCTACTGAAACACCATCCTTGGTGATTAGTGGGGCACCGTAGCTCTTATCTAGAACTACGTTACGACCCTTAGGGCCTAAGGTTACCTTAACAGCGTTGGCTAGAACGTTTACACCCTCTAACATCTGGGCGCGTGCTTCGTTTCCGAAAATTACTTGCTTTGCAGACATTCTAAAATCTTCCTAAACTAAAAAAAATTATTCTCAGGTACCAGTTTTCACTAGTCTTCTACGATTGCGAATACGTCAGTCTCAGAGATGATGACAACATCCTTGCCGTCAAGTTTCTCTTTCTTGCAGCCATAGCCTTCGTTATAGATAACAGTATCGCCAACCTTAACGCTCATTGGAGATGTTGTGCCGTTCTCAAGAACACGGCCCTTACCTACTGCAACAACCTTACCGCGAGTTGACTTTACTGCTGCGCTACCTAATAAAATACCGCCTGATGATTTGGTTTCTTCCTCAAAAGGCTCAACAATAACGCGATCATACAAAGGAACTAATTTCATTTGTTTCTCCACGGCTATCTACCGTAATATTCTTTTAGTCGGAAAAAGGCGTCCGACTGTCACCACAGCTTCCATCCATTAGTACAAGACAAAAGCATTTAAACTTTTCAACAGTACTAGAAATGGGGATGAATTTTTTCTTTTCAAGAGAAAACTGTAAAAAAAATAAAAATTTTTTTATCTGCTGTTTCAGATATATTTTTACAGAAAAACCGTGATCTCAGTCTGCAACAGATTAAGTCTCTGCACCGTGTTCAGGGCAGAATTTAAGGAGTGATAAAAAAGCGGTTAAAAAGTAACAGGTTAAGAAATTGCCATACCTCAAACATCTTTGCCGTGGTGAATTTGTGCTCTTTCCTTTTCGATAAGACTCTGTTTAATCTTTGCAACTGATCCTGATGAAGGTCTTACAGAGAGTTTTGCCTTTACAGAAATAATCATTCCTGCAACAACTATTAAAGCACCGATAAACTCTTTTGATGAAAAGTCTTCTCCTAAAAGTACAACGCCAAAGACAGCGCCAAAGACTGGTATCAGATAGACAAAGGTTCCGCCCTTGCTCGCTCCCACCTTGGTGATTGCGTAATTCCAGAAGACAAAGGCCACAACACCTGTTAACAGGGATAAAACCAGAAAGGCGATGATATAGGTTCTGGTAATAGAATAGACCTGCAGTTCATTGAATGCAAAACCTGTTATCGTACAGAATACTGCGCCAAAAAGACCAGTCCATGCGGTAACCGCAAGAGCATTGACGTTCTTTGACAGTTTCCAGCTTATGACCACGTAACATGACCACATCGCCTCACAGACTATAATAATCAGCTCTCCTATGTTTATCTGAAAATGAAGCAGAGTATCAAGTGAGCCTTTACATACTATATAGCCAGCGCCAAAACAGGAGATAAAAATTCCGAGCCATCCTATTCTGCTTAATCTTTCACCTATAACAAAAAAAGCCAGTGTTGAGGTGATGGAAGGTCCAATACTCTCAATCAGGGCTGCGTTTGAGGCAGGAGTGAATCTTAAAGCTTCAAATAAAAGGGAATTATGTAAAAAGATACCGACAAACCCCATCAGCAGCAGGACAAAAAAGTCGTGACGTGAAAGGTACAGACCTTTTTTTCCCTCAAGCAGGACTATCAGTGAAAAGAGAACCAGAGCCACAAGGTAAAATCTTGCCCCCGTGATCAGCATCGGCGACATGCAGTCTTTGAGGACACGACCGCAGATTGGGGTTAATCCCCAGATCACACAGGAAATAAATAAAATTAAATAATACCTAAACTGACCTTTCATACAGGATCTTCTCTACACAAAAACTCTGCTGAGGCAATTCCTTCCGAGTCTGACTGCACCTTAACGTACCGCCATAAGAGCACTTTTCAATTTTACAAAGTTTCAGAAACCTGTAAAGGTTAACTCTCTGAAATTATGTGTAAAACACTTGAGTCTGTAGTGAGACTATACCACGATGCGCGGTTTTATATCCACTTTATGGAAAATATTACCAGAACGACTCAGATCTTTAGTTATAAAGGATCTGAAAAGACATTACGGAAAGACTCAAAAGCAAATCTTACCTGAAATTTAAAAGACTGAATAACAAAAAAGGACAGATCTTTGTGAACTGTCCTTTGCAGATGAACCTGATTTTCTCTGTAAAACTGTTTAAAAGAGAAGTTTTTGTACCTTTGTCCTGTTCTGTATCTCATACTCGGTTTTTCTCCTGCTGTTTCATGCTGTACCTTTTGATGAAAACATTCTTTTACAGTCACTCATCACTGTTGCAGCATCTGTTTTATTGATATCTGAATAATCAAAAACTAAATCTTTATATCTGCGTTTAAAATCTCTTATTCCATCAGCAACG
>ERZ773202.1895-NODE-1895-length-12139-cov-2.999669_pt1 | contig 12139 bp, 11 predicted proteins | sample MGYA00580998_ERZ773202 | MGnify/ENA primary metagenome ERZ773202 (study PRJEB29015, sample SAMEA2737803) | human gut metagenome | biome: human gut; feature: human-associated habitat; material: faeces | place: China | collected 2012 ...
ATTTGAGCAATATATTCATCAATGCCTTCTTCAAAACCATTGATAGCTTGACCACCACTTCTGCCGGATGCTCCAAATCCCACTCTTGCGCCTTCTAACACAATGACTTTCTTGCCTTTTTCTGCTAATTCAAGGGCGGCTGATAAACCGAAGAAACCCGCACCAATAACACAAACATCCGCTTCTTCTTGCTGTGTGAGAGGCGGCAATTCGAAGGTTTGGTTTCGACTGTCGAAATAATAAGATTTGATATGTTCTTGATGAGCGAATTCGAGCATGATTGATGCCTAATTTATTAACATAAAATTGAAATTGAGGGAATCTTACCCTGATGGGAAAATATGTCAAACCTTTTGCTAAAAAGGTGCTATACTCCCCGCAAGTTTACACAAGTAAACGATTACTTAGGTTTATTTTGATTGTCCTGAGGAGGTCAATAAATTGAAAAAAAATGCTGTTCAATACATTAAATCACTTTGTCTTTCAGCCGTCGCATTCGTCGCAACCTCTGCGGCATTTGCTGCTGAAAAACTTTATGTTTATAACTGGACTGACTATGTGCCATCTAATTTGGTTGCGGAATTTACCAAAGAAACAGGCATTGAAGTGATTTATTCGACATTTGAAAGTAATGAAGAAATGTATGCTAAATTGAAGCTGACCTCTAGTACAGGCAGTGGTTATGATTTAGTTTTCCCATCAAGCTATTACGTCAATAAAATGGCGAAAGAAGGCATGTTACAAGAGCTTGATCACAGCAAATTAAGTAATTTTAAACAAATTCCGGCAAATTTATTAAACAAGGAATTTGACCCAAATAATAAATATTCTCTACCTTACGTTTATGGTTTAACCGGTATCGGCGTAAATGCGGATGATATTGACCCAAGCAAAATTACGAGTTGGGCTGATTTATGGAATCCAGAATATAAAGGTAAAGTATTATTAACCAGTGATGCGCGTGAAGTGTTCCACATTGCATTACTTTTAGATGGAAAATCACCGAATACTAAGAATGAAGAAGACATTAAAGCTGCTTATGAACGTTTAGTGAAATTGTTACCAAATGTGGTGACCTTTAACTCTGACTCGCCAGAAGTACCATTTGTACAAGGTGAGGCATCTATCGGGATGTTATGGAACGGTTCGGCTTATTTAGCCCACAAAGAAAATCCAAGTATCCAATTTGTGTATCCAAAAGAAGGCGCGATTTTCTGGATGGATAACTACGCGATTCCAAAAGGTGCGAAAAATACAGAGGGCGCTTATAAATTTATCGACTTCTTACTTCGTCCTGAAAATGCGAAATTAGTGGTTGAAAAAATGGGCTTCTCGATGCCAAATGAAGGTGTGAAAGCGTTACTTTCACCTGAAATGGCGAATAACCCAACCTTGTTCCCATCTGCTGAAAACATTGAAAAAGGCATTATGCAAGGTGATGTGGGTGAAGCAGTGGATATTTACGAAAAATATTGGAATAAATTAAAAACCAATTAATCAAATATTGATGAAAAGTGCGGTGAATTTGACCGCACTTTTGCTTTGTAAAGGATGACAAATGAGTTTTCTTGAGCGACTTTTTCACGCAATTTTGTTTGAAACCACGGTTGTGTTGCTTTCCGTTTTCGCTTTGTATTTCTTTGCAGAAGAAAGTGTTTCTATTCTCTTTGGGTCCATGGTACTGGTTTCCTTAACTGCCATGCTATGGAACCTCGTCTTTAATTATTTTCTTGATAAAGCCTTTACGGGGCCGCGAGAAAAGCGAGGCGTCATATTTCGCACTTTACATGCCATTTCATTTGAGGGCGGCTTGCTTATTTTCACCGTGCCGATCATTGCTTACTTTTTAAAAGTAGATTGGATCACGGCTTTTATGATGGATTTCAGTTTAACGGTGATGATCACCATTTATACCTTTATTTTTAATTGGGTATATGATCACGCGCGATTGCTGTTTATTAAACGTGAAGGATGCAATAGGTAAGAGAAGAAATAAAAAAGTGCGGTCAAAATCTAAGATGTTTTTGACCGCACTTTGATTTTTTAGGGCATGAAAAGATACCCTTTTATTTCTTAAAGTTTTTCTACTAACTCAATGGCTGCACCGATGTAGGTAGCAGGTGTGAGTTGTTGTAAACGCGCTTTTTCATCTGCAGGGATATCCAGTTTCTCGATGAATTCACGCATCGCTTTTTCATCAACACGTTTACCACGAGTCAGTTCTTTTAATTTTTCGTATGGTTTTTCAATACCATAGCGACGCATCACCGTTTGAATTGGCTCAGCTAAAACTTCCCAGTTTTGGTTGAGTTCATCACGGAGATGTTGTTCGTTCACTTCTAATTTGCTGATACCTTTACGCGTTGCAGCATACGCAATTAAGCAATAGCCTAAACCCACACCTAAGTTACGTAATACAGTAGAGTCGGTTAAGTCACGCTGCCAGCGCGAAATTGGTAATTTTTGACCAAGGTGAGTCATCACAGCATTGGCTAAACCTAAGTTACCTTCTGAGTTTTCGAAGTCGATAGGATTCACTTTATGTGGCATGGTGGATGAACCAATTTCCCCCGCAATAGTGCGTTGTTTAAAGTGATTTAATGCAATGTAGCCCCATAAATCACGGTCGAAGTCGATGATGATGGTATTAAAACGTACCACGGCATCAAAGTATTCCGCAATGTAATCATGTGGTTCAATTTGCGTGGTATACGGGTTCCAATCTAAACCTAATGAGGTGACAAATTCTTCACTGAATTTGTGCCAGTTGATATTTGGATAAGCCGATAAATGCGCATTGTAGTTACCTACTGCACCGTTGATTTTACCCAAGATTTCATTTTGTTGGAGTTGTTTGAATTGGCGTTTTAAACGGTAAACCACGTTCGCCATTTCTTTACCCACAGTACTTGGTGAGGCAGGTTGGCCGTGTGTACGAGAAAGTAATGGGATAGTTTTATATTCGTTTGCTAAACGGGTGATTTCATCAATCAGTTTTTGCCATTCTGGTAAGATTACTTCTTCACGTGCTGTTTTTAACATTAAGGCGTGAGAAAGGTTGTTAATATCTTCAGAGGTACAAGCAAAGTGAATAAATTCAGAGACTTTCGCTAATTCTGGTAAGGCCTCACTTTTTTCTTTTAAGAAATATTCAACTGCTTTTACGTCATGATTTGTGGTGCGCTCAATTTCTTTGATACGTTCAGCATCTTGAAGACTGAATTCTTCCACAATTTTATTAAGGTAATCGTTTGCTTCTTTCGACAAAGAAGAAACTTCTTGGATTTCAGCGGTCGCCGCCAATTTTTGTAACCAACGTACTTCCACGGTGACACGGAATTTGAGCAAGCCAAATTCACTGAAAATACCACGTAATGCGGTGGCTTTATCTTGATAACGACCGTCAATCGGGGAAAGAGCGGTTAATGCGGAAAGTTGCATAAGAGTTCTCCAAGGATTAATTTAAAGTTAAGTAGAGTTGTCGTGCCGCTTGCACTAATTTTTTACGATGAAATAACAATTGCCATTTGCTGCCGCCGACTTGACGCCACAAAACGGCAGAGCGAATGCCGGCAAGTAAACACGCACGAATTTTGTCTTGCACATTTTGTTGTTGTAAATGATATGCCGAACCAATAATGTGGATGCGTTTGCCTAAAGGGCTAATCGTATCGACATAAATGTTTGCCATGATAGAAAACATCTCATCATCAAATTGATTGTTGTGATAAGCAAGTTGCTCAGGTAAACGCGCAATTCTGCGGCCAAGTTCTTGTTTGATTTCAGGTTGTTTGTTTAATTTGCTTTCTAACCCTAACAAGCTGCCCCAATAATTTAATAAATGTTTGTCATTTAATTGGGTGAGTTGCTCGATAAGTGTGCTTAATCCCACTTTAAGATGTTGAACATTACCGCCAAATACGGCTAATGTATCTTCAGGTTGAGTGATGAGAAGAGAATGAATGGTAGTTTGGAATGCATCTTGATCATCAACTTCGCCTTTTTGTGCTAATTGACTGATTAATAAGACTGATTGACAAACACCGGCAAGAGCCAGAGCCATATCATTATAATTTTTCATTGAGATTATAAATTGTGAGCTGCAGAAATTTTGGGCGTAATATAGCATTTTTACACATTGTTTTGAACTCAATCATTAAAAAACGCCCTATCTTTTGTTATCATAGCGCCAATTCAATTTACAGAATGAAAGGATAACCAATGACAAAACCAATTGTATTCAGTGGCGTGCAGCCTTCCGGCGAATTAACTATCGGGAATTATTTAGGTGCACTTCGCAACTGGGTGAAAATGCAAGAAGATTATGAGTGTATTTTCTGTGTGGTGGATTTACATGCCATCACTGTACGCCAAGATCCTGTGGCACTTCGCAAAGCTACCCTTGATGTGCTCGCCCTTTACTTGGCTTGTGGCATTGATCCGAATAAAAGCACGATCTTCGTGCAATCTCATGTACCAGAACATACTCAACTAAGCTGGGTATTAAACTGCTACACCTATTTTGGTGAAATGAGCCGTATGACTCAATTTAAAGATAAATCAGCACGTTATGCCGAAAATATTAACGTGGGTTTATTTGATTATCCGGTTTTAATGGCAGCAGATATCTTACTTTACCAAGCGAAAAGCGTGCCGGTAGGGGATGACCAAAAACAACATTTAGAAATCACCCGTGATATTGCGGCTCGTTTTAATGCCCTTTACGGTGATATTTTCACCATTCCTGAAATCTTCTTAGGCAAAGCGGGTGCGCGTATTATGTCTTTGCAAGATCCTGACAAAAAAATGTCTAAATCAGATGATAACCGTAATAACGTGGTGACTTTGCTTGAAGATCCTAAATCGGTAGCGAAAAAAATCAAACGCGCGGTAACAGACTCTGATGAACCACCTGTTGTACGTTATGACGTAAAAAACAAAGCGGGCGTATCTAACTTATTAGATATCCTTTCTGCAGTAACCGATAAATCTGTGGCTGAACTTGAAAAAGAATTTGAAGGCAAAATGTACGGTCACTTAAAAACAGCCGTTGCAGATGAAGTGTCAAACTTACTTGCAGGTTTACAAGAACGTTTCTATCAATATCGTAACGATGAAGCACTTTTAGACGAGATTTTACGTCAAGGTGCGGAAAAAGCCCGAGCAAGAGCGAAAGAAACCCTTGCCAAAGTGTACGAAGCCGTCGGCTTTGTTGCTGCAAAATAATTTTAAACTTAATAAGCCGTGTTATATCACGGCTTTTTTAGATAAGGAGAAAAAGATGGCCATTCAAACTGAAAAACCAATTGAATGCGTAGGTTGTAATACTTTCGATATGAAATCATTGTTTGATAACAGTGATTGTAGTTTACCTATCGAACAGTTTTATGCGACTCGTCAAGATGCAGAAGGCGCATTGGAATATTTCACGTTAAAAGCACGTGATGTAGAAAGTGAGCCTTGCCAAATTCAATCTGAAATTCAACAGGTTGAAGAGGGATATGTACTTAAAGCGGTTTTCACATTCTGCTGCCAAGCGGAATTAGTGATTTTCCAAATGAAGCTTGTGTAAGTGATAACTTACTCTAGAAAACAGTGCTATTTGTGACCGCACTTTCTGATATTTATGTTCCCCTGCATCGTATTATTCCTTTTTCTAATGTAGAAGGGCAGGGGAATCGTACCAGTATTTTCTTACAAGGTTGTAAGTTAAACTGCCTTTATTGCCATAATCCAGAAACCATTCCTCGTTATGCAGAAGGGGCGCATCAAGTCAGTCTGCAGTATTTGTATGAGCAAGTGATGGAGGCGGTACCTTTCATTCGTGGTGTAACGGTTTCTGGCGGGGAGCCCACCATTCATCATAAAAAGCTCGTTCCATTGTTTCAAAAACTACGTGAGGAAGGGCTAACTTGCTATTTAGATAGCAGTGGTTTCTTTGAATTTGAAGCAATTCGTCCTTTAATTGATGTGACAGACAAATTTCTCTTTGACCTGAAAGGAGAAGGGCTTGGCTTACAAAGTTTGTGCTTTGATAGACAAAATCGCCAAGGCATCGTCCCTAAAAACATTATTCCCACTCACCAACATATTAAGCAAGAAAACTTAGATCGCAATTTGAAGAACTTGGCGCAATTATTACCATTAAATAAAGTGGAAGAAGTGCGGTTAGTTTATGTGGCGAATTTTTTTGATGCAGAAAAGTTGGTGGAGAAAGTGGCTGCCTTATTGAAAGATTATCCGGATGTTTTGCTCAAAATTATCCGAATGCACACAAAAGGTGCGCGCGATGCCGAAGGGCTGACACCTTATGTCCCAACCGTTGAGCAAACGCAAGCGCTTGAAAACTATGCGAAATCTTGTGGTCTGACCAAAATTGTGACCATTTTATAAGCAAACATATCGAAAAGTAGCAAAAATATTCCGACTTTTTACCGAAAAACAAGTAGAATAGGACAATTTTATTCACTTACTTATCTAACCAACCTAGGGGAAAAAAATGGGTATTTTAGGTAGCGTTTTAGGCATTGTCGTATTACTGATCATTGCCGTATTATTTTCAAATAATCGTAAGGCGATTAATTTACGTACTGTATTAGGGGCTTTGGCGATCCAAATCGGATTTGCGGCCCTTATTTTGTATGTGCCGTTTGGTCGTGATGCATTACAAGCGACAGCAAATGGTGTATCAAATGTTATCGCTTATGGTAATGAAGGGATTAACTTCGTCTTTGGTGGCTTAGCGGATCCTTCAAATGCCGGCTTTATCTTTGCGGTGAAAGTGTTACCAATCATCGTCTTTTTCTCTGGTTTAATTTCAGTACTTTACTACTTAGGCATCATGCAAGTCGTCATCAAAGTGATTGGTGGTGCATTGCAAGCCGCATTAGGCACATCTAAAGCAGAATCAATGTCTGCAGCAGCGAATATTTTCGTTGGCCAAACTGAAGCACCTTTAGTGGTTCGTCCTTACATTAAAAATATGACCCAATCTGAATTGTTCGCTATTATGGCGGGTGGTACAGCTTCTATCGCGGGCTCAGTAATGGCGGGTTATGCAGGAATGGGCGTGCCGTTGACTTACTTAATCGCCGCATCTTTCATGGCTGCACCAGCAGGTTTATTATTTGCGAAAATTTTATTCCCACAAACTGAACAATTTAACGATAAACAACCTGAAACGGATGATAGCGAAAAACCGACTAACGTGCTTGAAGCAATGGCAGGTGGTGCGAGTGCAGGTATGCAATTAGCGTTAAACGTAGGTGCGATGTTAATCGCTTTCGTGGGTTTAATCGCTTTAATTAATGGTCTCTTAGGTGGCGTAGGCGGCTGGTTCGGTTACGGTGATTTAACCTTACAATCAATCTTTGGTTGGATCTTCAAACCATTAGCGTACTTAATTGGTGTATCTTGGGATGAATCTGCAATTGCGGGTCAAATGATTGGTATGAAATTAGCCGTGAACGAATTCGTAGGTTACTTAGAGTTCGCGAAATACTTACAACCAGATACAGCGGTAGTATTAAGTGAAAAAACCAAGGCTATCATTACTTTCGCATTATGTGGTTTCGCTAACTTCAGCTCTATCGCAATCTTAATCGGTGGTATCGGTGGTATGGCACCAAATCGTCGTGGTGATGTGGCTCGCTTAGGTTTAAAAGCAGTTGTCGCAGGTACATTAGCTAACTTAATGAGTGCAACTATCGCAGGTTTATTCATCGAGTTAAGCGGCGTAGCAATGTAATTAAAATGTGGTGAAATTTGACCGCACTTTATCTCTCAACACCACGAATCGTTCGTGGTGTTGTACTTTAAAGCAGGCGAAAACGTTTGCTTAAATGATTTTTTATTTATCAACAAGAGGAAAAAACAATGACTCCACATATTAACGCTCCTGAAGGCGCATTTGCAGATGTTGTATTAATGCCAGGCGATCCGCTTCGTGCAAAATATATTGCTGAAACATTCTTAGAAGATGCGAAAGAAGTGACTAACGTTCGCAATATGTTGGGTTATACCGGTACTTATAAAGGTCGTCGTATCTCTGTTATGGGTCACGGTATGGGTATCCCATCTTGCTCAATTTATGCGAAAGAATTAATTACTGAATACGGTGTGAAGAAAATCATCCGTGTTGGTTCTTGTGGTGCCGTACGTATGGACGTTAAAGTACGTGATGTTATCATCGGCCTTGGTGCATGTACCGATTCAAAAGTAAACCGTATCCGTTTCAAAGATAACGATTTTGCTGCAATTGCTGATTTTGATATGGCACAAGCCGCTGTTCAAGCAGCAAAAGAAAAAGGTAAACACGTTCGCGTAGGGAATCTCTTCTCAGCAGACTTATTCTACACGCCAGATTTCGACATGTTTGATGTGATGGAAAAATACGGTATCTTAGGTGTAGAAATGGAAGCAGCGGGTATCTATGGTGTAGCAGCAGAATATGGTGCAAAAGCACTTTGTATCTGTACCGTTTCAGACCATATTCGTACACACGAACAAACTACTGCAGAAGAACGTCAATTAACCTTCAATGATATGATTGAAATTGCGTTAGAGTCTGTATTAATTGGTGATAAAGCATAATTTATCCGATTGATAGAATAAAAAAGAGCGGTCAATTTTGACCACTCTTTTGTTTTTTCTACTTTGCTTTCGCTATTTCTCATACCAAATTCGGTTCACATAGAGCACGACTTTACCAGAGGGTGTCTCAACATGGATTTCATCATCAACGCCTTTCCCGATTAAAGCGCGTGCGACGGGAGAATCAATGGAGATCCAGTTTTTAGCGGGATCGAATTCATCGCAGCCGACAAGTCGGTATTGCTTCACTTCGCCTTCTTCATCTTCTAGCTCAACCCACGCACCGAAAAATACTTTGCCTTCTTGTTTCGGGTGGTAATCCACGATTTGTAGCACTTCTAATCGTTTGGAAAGGAAACGCACACGGCGATCAATTTCACGTAAACGACGTTTACCGTAAATATATTCCGCATTTTCACTGCGGTCACCAAGTGCGGCGGCATCTGAAACCGCTTGGGTAACTTTTGGGCGTTCTTCTTTCCACAAAAATTTAAGTTCTTGGTCAAGCGCAAGCCAGCCTTGACGGGTAATGTAATTTGATTTTGCCATAATAAAAATAAAAGAAATTTTTTTGAATTATATTTGAGCCTGTTGTCTAAAACCAGTATTCTATTCCCGTTTTTATCGAATCCTTTAATAACAAAGAAGTATGACAATGTTAAATCAACAAATTAGCCAAATTATTGCGGCAGAATTAACCGTTCAACCCCAACAAATCCTCGCCGCCATTCAATTATTAGATGATGGTAATACCATTCCATTTATCGCCCGTTATCGTAAAGAAGCCACAGGTGGCTTGGATGATACCCAACTTCGTCATTTTGAAACCCGTTTAATTTATTTACGTGAATTAGAAGATCGTCGTCAAACCATCTTGAAATCTATTGAAGAGCAAGGGAAATTGACCGATGAATTGCGTGACAAAATCCATGCAACACAAAGCAAAACCGAATTAGAAGATTTGTATTTGCCATATAAACCAAAACGTCGCACGAAAGGGCAAATTGCGATTGAAGCCGGTCTTGAGCCATTGGCTGATTTACTTTGGAACGAGCCGAAGAATGATCCTGAAACGGCAGCAGATGAATTTGTAGATGCTGATAAAGGTGTAACAGACACCAAAGTCGCACTTGATGGCGCTCGCTATATTTTAATGGAGCGTTTTGCTGAAGATGCGGGCTTATTAGCGAAAGTCCGTGATTATTTAGCAAAAAATGCCGTTATTGTATCCAAAGTGATCGAAGGCAAAGAAACGGAAGGCGCAAAATTCCAAGATTATTTCGACCACCAAGAATTATTGAAAAATGTGCCTTCTCACCGAGCATTAGCCATGTTCCGTGGACGTAATGAGGGCATTTTACAATTAAGCTTAAATGCAGATCCCGATGCAGAAGAGGGAAGTCGTCAAAGTTATTGTGAAGAGATTATTCGTGATTATTTAGATGTCCGTTTCACGGGGCAGCCTGCGGATAAATGGCGTGAGCAAGTGATTGCGTGGACATGGAAAATCAAAGTTTCGTTACATTTAGAAACGGAATTAATGGCAAGTTTACGTGAAAAAGCGGAAGAAGAGGCCATTGATGTTTTTGCTCGAAATCTGACCGCACTTTTAATGGCAGCACCCGCTGGCGCGAAAAGTACCATGGGCTTGGACCCAGGCTTACGTACAGGTGTTAAAGTCGCGGTGGTGGATAACACAGGTAAATTATTAGATACCACCACCATTTATCCACACACGGGTCGTGAAGCTGAAGCGCAAGTGGCGATTTTCAGCTTAATCCGTAAACATAACGTGGAATTAATTGCCATTGGTAACGGTACCGCTTCTCGTGAAACTGAACGTTTTGCGAAAGAAGTGATTAAAGAAATTAAAGAAAATAAACCGCAAACCGTTGTGGTGAGCGAAGCGGGCGCATCCGTTTATTCCGCCTCTGAATTTGCCGCAAATGAATTCCCGAATTTAGATGTATCTTTACGGGGTGCGGTCTCTATTGCACGTCGTTTACAAGATCCATTGGCAGAATTAGTGAAAATCGAACCGAAAGCCATTGGTGTAGGGCAATATCAGCACGATGTAAACCAAACCCAACTTGCGCGTAAACTTGATGCGGTGGTGGAAGACTGTGTAAACGCGGTAGGTGTGGATTTGAATACAGCATCCGCGCCATTGCTTGCTCGTGTGGCAGGGATGACGAAAACCTTAGCGCAAAACATTGTGGAATATCGTGATGAAAATGGTCGTTTTGAAAGCCGTAGCGAATTGAAAAAAGTACCACGTTTAGGACCAAAAGCTTTTGAGCAATGTGCGGGCTTTATGCGTATTGCAGGCGGGAAAAATCCACTTGATGCTTCAGGTGTTCACCCAGAAGCTTACCCTGTGGTCGAAAAAATCTTGCAAGCCACCGCGCAATCTATTCAAGATTTAATGGGCAATGCCGGTGTAGTACGTCAGCTTGATGCAAAACAATTCATTGATGAGCAATTTGGTTTACCGACTGTTCAAGATATTTTCAAAGAACTAGAAAAACCGGGGCGCGATCCGCGTGGTGAGTTTAAAACTGCTGTATTCGCAGAAGGCGTGGAAGAAATCACCGATTTAAAACCAGGTATGATTTTAGAAGGTACTGTCACTAATGTGACTAACTTCGGTGCATTTGTGGATATTGGTGTTCACCAAGATGGTTTAGTACATATTTCATCGTTAAGCGAAAAATTCGTGGAAGATCCACATCAAGTGGTGAAAACTGGTGATATCGTGAAAGTGAAAGTGTTGGAAGTAGATGTGCCGCGTAAACGTATTGCGTTGACGATGCGATTAGATGAAAGTGAGGTCAAAAATGACGGCAAATCTGACCGCACTTTAAGCGCAAAACCAAGAAGTAATGCACCTCGCCAAGATCGTCATCCAAGAGGAAATAGTGCGATGGGCAATGCCTTTGCCGATGCGTTGAAAAATTGGAAAAAATAATTTCGTCATTTAGATGAACATTGTGGCCAAATAGGCGTACAATGAAGGGGATCTGGTCAATCATCCAATCCCCTTTTTTATTTCAACGAAAGGAATATTCTTATGGAAAAAGGTATTCTTGGGCCGCATGAAGGCAAGGAGCTGGAATTAATGTTAAGGGGCGAAAAGCAAGTGGCATTATTCAATCAGGAGCTCGGTATTCCTGACGCCTTTCTCCCTTATCTTGAGCTAGGAATGCTTCATTCAAAAACGGTGCAGCGTCATATTAATGATGTTTGCTTAACTGATTTTATTGTCTATTTACCTCAATCTCTTGCACTTGCTGAACAAATGGAAGTGCTACTTCCTGCCAGCACTGTGAATGGTTTTGATCCAAAAGTAGAACGTGAAATCGGTCGAATTCTTGGCTACCGAGAAAAAGATATCGAATACTACATTCAGCATTTTCAAGATAATTTAGAAAAGTATCGGCAGCAGTATAGTTGATTGATGAAGTAAAAGTGCGGTCAAAAACACAAGAAATTTTGACCGCGCTTTTGTTTCCAAAGGTGATTATTCTAAGTAAACCTTATAATTTCA
>ERZ773202.1896-NODE-1896-length-12133-cov-2.862891_pt1 | contig 12133 bp, 10 predicted proteins | sample MGYA00580998_ERZ773202 | MGnify/ENA primary metagenome ERZ773202 (study PRJEB29015, sample SAMEA2737803) | human gut metagenome | biome: human gut; feature: human-associated habitat; material: faeces | place: China | collected 2012 ...
AGCGCCGCGGCGATCGCGTCGGCGACGAACGACGGCAAGCATTCGCGCAGGTCGCACCAGGCAACGCCGCGCGCATAGGTGGGATGCACGGCGCGCTTGCCCGCCGCCGCTACACTCATTAGCTCTCGCAGATGCTTCTGGCCACGTAGCGTTACCGCATCCGGAAAGAAGCCGTTTTCCTGTTCCGCTAACGTCACTGATTTCACTTCAATATAGCACTCAGGGCGGTCTTCCGCCTGTAACATAAAACAATTTGTTTCCATGGTATTTCTTACCCCATTAAATTTCACCGCCACTTCAGACGGATATAATTTAGGGCCAATAAGCATCGTTTTTCCTTCAAAATAAGGATAGTAAAAATGTGCATAAAGGTTTTTAGGACAATTCTGGGGATGAAAACAATCACAAAAATAATCGTTTTTTACTTGAGCAGTAATACACCAACGTTGATTCGCTCTATCTTGATTAGCCAAAATAAACCAAATCGCTGATGAATTTTCTGCCCTCGCTTGAATATTGCGTAAGAAAAAATAAAGCTGTTGTTGCTCTTTTTCGAGAAAATATTTGGGATCGTTTTTCTGCCATTTAGGCAATGCAAACGCCAACGTTAAGCTTAAAATAAATAATACAATCAAGGTTTCTAATAAGGTTATCCCTTTATACATAAAATGCCTTCTTTTTGACCGCACTTTAAAAGTCCTTTAGAAGAAAGCCAAATATGCTACTTTATTTTTGCGATACTGATCGCAAATTTCCTTTAAAAAACGGGAAAAACCGTGAATTAAACATTTTCAACTGGCTATTTACTAAAACTCCCTTATAATAGGCGACCTATTTATCTGTTCTTTAAAATCTGGTGGAAATATGAATCCAATGTTAAATATCGCTATTCGTGCGGCACGAAGAGCGGGCAACGTGATTGCTAAAAACTATGAGCGCCGTGATGACATCCAAACAAGTAAAAAAGGTATTAATGATTATGTGACCAGCGTCGATAAAGCCGCTGAAGCTGAGATCATTGAAATCATTCAAAAATCTTATCCTGATCACACAATTATCAGTGAAGAACGTGGTGCATTAGAAGGCAAAGACAGTGATATTCAATGGGTGATTGATCCACTAGATGGCACAACCAACTTCGTGAAAGGTTTGCCACATTTCTCTGTTTCTATTGCTATCCGTGTAAAAAACCGTACCGAAGTGGGTGTGGTTTACGATCCTATTCGTAATGAATTATTCACGGCTGTACGTGGTGAAGGCGCAAAATTAAATGAAGTGCGTTTACGTGTAGATAGCCAAAATGAACTTAACGGGGCGATTTTAGCCACCGGTTTCCCATTCAAACAACCAAGCTTGATGCCAACTCAATTTGCGATCATGAATAACTTAATTGATGAAGCTGCAGATTTCCGTCGTACGGGTTCTGCCGCATTAGACCTTTGCTATGTTGCTTCTGGTCGCGTTGACGGTTATTTCGAAATGGGCTTAAAACCTTGGGATTGCGCAGCGGGTGATTTAATCGTGCGTGAAGCGGGCGGTTTAGTGTGTGATTTCAATGCGGGTCATGGCTATTTACGCTCAGGCAATATCGTGGCGGCTCCAGCACGTATTTTAAAAGAAATGCTAAATAAAATTCAGCCTTGCTTAACCGAACAAGTGAAGTAAGACTCAATAAAAAGTGCGGTAGATTTCACCGCACTTTTTTTATGACTAATTTCTTTCGAGTGGCTTTCTATTTTCTTCCGTTTCCGGCTCAAGATCCAATTTAGCCATAAGAAGTTGATCGCCATCTTCTTCTGGGTTGCCTGTCACTAATAATTTATCGCCATAGAAAATGGAATTCGCTCCCGCCATAAAGCACATCGCTTGCATTTCTTCACTCATGCCTTGACGACCAGCAGAAAGACGAACATAACTTTTCGGCATGGTAATACGCGCAACCGCAATGGTACGAACAAACTCTGTCCAATCTAGATCAGCCGCATCAGCCATTGGTGTACCGTCCACTTTTACTAATTGGTTAATTGGCACGGACTCCGGCTGCGGATCAAGATTTGCCAAACTTGCAATGAGGCCTGCTCGCTCTTTACGGGTTTCATTCATACCCACAATACCGCCACAGCACACTTTCAAACCGGCATGACGCACTTTTCCTAATGTGCTTAAACGATCATCAAAACGGCGTGTACCAATGACATTGTGATAATTCTCTGGCGCGGTATCTATATTATGGTTGTAATAATCCAATCCTGCATCTTTTAACTCTTCCGCCATACCATCTTGCAACAACCCAAAGGTGCCGCAAGTTTCTAAGCCAATATCTTTTACCGCACGAATAATCGCCGTGACTTTTTCCATATCTTTCGGTTTTGGACCACGCCATGCTGCCCCCATACAAAAACGTCCTGCACCACGTGCTTTCGCAATTTTGGCCTTTTCGACAATTTCATCAATATCCAAGATCTGCTGATTTTGTACGCCTGTTTGATAACGTGCTGATTGTGGGCAATAACCACAATCCTCTGGACAGCCACCCGTTTTAATCGACATCAACGTCGATAACTGTATCGCACCAGGGTTGAAATGCTCTCGATGCACTTGAGCCGCACGATAGACTAATTCTAAAAAAGGTGTTTCAAACAACGCTTCTACTTTACAAACAGACCAATACTCTACTGATGGATGGGGTGTAATAGATGAAAGCTGTACTACATTTGTTGTGGTCATTATATTTTCCTCGTTTAAGCTACTTAGCTTTTATTAAGTTGAGCATATTACTCTGCAATATGATAAAAAGAGATCAGATCACTTTTCCTTGATGAATTTCAATCACTCGATCAATATGCCGTTCAATTTCTTTGGGTTGATGTGTCACCAATAACATGGTGAGCTTTTTCTCTTCACATAATTGATCCATTAAATCCTGCATTTCAATGCGTAATTTAGGATCAAGTGCAGAAAATGGCTCATCCAATAATAAAATGGGTTTATCTCGTAGCAAACAGCGCGCTAACGCTACTCGCTGTTTTTGTCCACCTGAAAGTGCGGTCGGTTTTCTCGTTAAAAAATCCTGTAAATTGACCGCACTTGCAGCTTGTTCTACAAGTGCTTTTTCTTCTTCATTTAAGGCTAAATTCGGTTTTAAACCTAAAGCGATATTCTCTTCTACGGAAAGATGAGTAAAGAGATTATTTTCCTGAAATAGCATGGAAACAGGGCGTTCAAAAGGTGCCGTTTTAGTATGATTTTCACCATTTAGCCAAATCTCGCCACTATCAGCATATTCAAAGCCGGCAATTAAATTCAGCAAGGTACTTTTCCCTGCGCCACTTTCACCAATGATGGCGATTTTTTCCTGGGCTTGAATCTGTAAATCAAATACCATCGGCATGGATTGATAATTGAAGACCACATTATTTAATTTAATCATGTTGTTCCTTCTGCCCTTCAATAAACATAAATAAACCTAAACATAAGCCCAATAAAATCAATGCCGTCACTGCCGCTTCTTGGCTTCGATATTGCCCGATTTGTTGATAAAGCAAATGAGGCAACGAAGTAAAATCAGGACTACCAAATAAGGCTATCGCCGTAAAATCGCCGAGTGATAAGGTCGTCGCGAGTGCCAAGGCATATTTCAACGGGGCTTTTAGCAATGGATATTCAATTAAACGAAAACGCTGCCAGCCTGTAATATTCAGCGATAAACAGAGTTTTTCATAATATTGCATCGATTGATTCATTGGCGTATTAAGAATTTTGATCACAAATGGCAAGGCAGCCAAGGCGTTACAAACAGATACCACCACAAACAAATGCTCTGCTGAAAAATCAATATCTTGTAACCAAAGGAATAAGCCGACTGCTAAAACGATCGTCGGAATGGCTAAAATCATCATTCCACCTGTTAAAATCAAGTGAGCTAATTTAGGGTGATATAACCATTGCAGTTGACGGGAAAGTAACAATAAGAAGAATCCAAATAATACCGATAAAATCCCGGCTGTCGGTGCCATGGTTAATGAATAAGCAAGTGCTTTCCATAATTGTGGATTTTGCCAATAGCCAAATAATTGGGTAGCTGACAAACCTTGGAAAACGATATTGAATAAGGGACTTAAAATAAATAAGCACACCGAGAATAAGACAAAAACATGTCCAAATTTGACCGCACTTGAAACAGGTAAAACCCAGCGATAACGTTGCGATATCTGCGTTTCAGGTGCTTTCGCCCAATATTGTGAAAGCGAAAATAACGCAAAACAAAACGCAAATTGTACAAGCGCAAAAAGTGCGGCTTTGGGTAAATCAAATTCAAAGAAAATGGCTTGGTAAATGGCAACTTCTAATGTGCTGTTTTGTGGCCCGCCACCCAGTGCCAAGACAATCGTAAAACTGGTGAAGCACAGCATAAAAATCAATACAAAGGCTGACACGATTTGGCTTTTCAAATAAGGCCATTCAATTAAACGGAAAAATGTGAAACCTTTGATATTCAATTGTGCCGCGAGTTGATGCTGTTCAGTCGGAACACTTTGCAAAGCCTGCAAACTCATTCGTGCCGCTAAAGGAATATTAAAAAATAAATGGGCAATGAGAATGCCACTTAAACCATAAATGGAGGGTTTCCACGAAATACCTAAGGTTTGCAGCAGTTGTGTTAGCCAACCGGCAGTGCCATAAATACCAATTAGACCGAAAATAGCCAGTAATGCCGGCAAAACAAACGTGAGAGAAAAAATGCGTAAAATGAGCGATTTGCCTTTGAAATCTAAATAGAAAAAAGCGCGTGCAAATAAAGTTCCAATTACGCTAGAAAGCAAGGCTGACAAGAATGCCTGCCCGACACTAAAGGCGATAACTTGATGCAAATAATCGTCTTTTAAGAAATCAGATAAGGCATAATCACTTCCGACTGAAAAAACCGCAGAAAGGGAAAAACCATAGAGTAAAACAATGAAAAAAATGACCGCACTTCCGCCCAAATAATGGCGAGGACGAAAATGCGGATGTTGCAATAAGCTCATTAATACTACTTAGATAAGGCTTTTTGCCATTGATTGATCCAGCCTTTCAGCTGCTCACTTGTTACCGTTGTGGTATCTAAAATACGCATTGATTTTGCGCGAGAATTAAGCGCATCAATATGACTTTCGATATTGGTCTCTACCACGGGTAACATCACATTATTTTTAGCAATATCCGCTTGAGCTTGCGGTGAAAGTAAGAATCCTAAAAATTCATCAGCACAGGCATTATTGCGGTTAGCCACTTTGGCTGCCACTTCAACTTGTAATACGCTACCCTCTGCAAATTCCGTTGCCACATAATTGTCTTTTTGTTCAGAAAGAATATGGTAAATCGGTGAAGTATTTACACTTAAAACCACATCACCTTCGCCTTTTAAGAAGGCCCCATAAGACTCGGTCCAACCTTTGGTGACCGTGACCGTATGTTTAGAAAGGGTCTTCCAGGCATTTGCGACATCTGCTTCTGGATAAACTACATTCATCCAAAGTAATAAACCACGTCCAATACTGCTTGTACGCGGATCTTGATATAACACTTTAAGATCTTGACGCTCAACTAATTCTTTTAAGCTCTTTGGTGGATTAGTTAGTTTATTTTTATCATAAATAAACGCGTATTGTGCATAATCGAATGGTAAGAACGTGTGATTTTCCCATTTAATTGGTAAACGTAACTGGCTTAAATCCACTTTATTTGGCTCAAAAATATTGAGTTTTTGTGCATCCTCAATTTGATAACTATCTAAACCGAGCACGACATCCGCCTTAATTTTTTTACCTTCTAGACGAACACGGTTAAACAAAGTGCCATTATTGTCAAAAGCCACATAATTCAGCTTACATTGTGGGAATTGTTGTTCAAAAGCCGCTTTAACTTTTGGTCCTGCACTCCAATCAGCACTAAATGAATCATAAGTATAAACATTTAATGTTTGAGGTGCGGCTTGTACAAAAGCGGAAGCGGTAAGAAGTGCGGTTAAAATGGGAAGCGTTTTGTTCATTATGCGTTCTCCTTATTTTTGCATAACGAAACAGCATAATGAGATAATTAGTTTCCTACGCCAGCATTATCTGTTTCAGGTTCACGGGTGTTTCTCAGCCATTAATATAGGCACCCCGACTAAGTGCGATGTAGTCTAACGTAAGGGAATTTTATCAACAAGTTATTTAACTTAAAAATGTTAATCTGATCACATTTTTATAACAGGTTTATCATTTTTTGAGCAAAAGAAAACCTGCTAAAAAGCAGGTTTATCTTGGTAATCTATCGTCAATTAAGCTTGATGTTTAGCCGCTACTTCGCTTAATAAAGTTTGAAGTTCGCCAGCTTGATACATTTCTAAAATAATATCACAACCACCAATTAACTCACCTTCTACCCATAATTGTGGGAAAGTTGGCCAGTTTGCATAAGCCGGTAATTCAGCACGAATATCTGGATGTTGAAGAATATCAACATAGCCGAAAGGCACTTTGCAATTCATTAATGCTTCAGATGCACGCGCAGAGAAACCACAAGAAGGTAATTTTGGTGAACCTTTCATGTAAATTAAAATTGGATTTTCAGCGATTTGTTTTTTGATTTTGTCTAACGTTTCCATAATGTTCCTTGTTCAAATAAGTCTGAATAGGGCGCTATTCTAGCATAAGATAGAACCTGAGTGAAAGACTTGGTCTTACCAACTTCCACCTGCTCCACCGCCGCCGAAGCTACCGCCGCCAAAGCCACCACCGGAAGAACCACCGCCACCGAAGCCTCCACCAAATCCGCCTCCGAAACCGGAACCGCCACCACGGCGACGAGAAATCGTACTTTGACGAATGATTTTATTCAGTTGGTCACGTTGATTCGGGCTAATATATACTTCATCTTTGTGATATTGGAATTCACCAAATAATACAATAGCAATAAATGCCAATACCATTAAGAATGGAATGTACTTATCGAACGCATCTTCTTCAACTTGTGCTGCATCAAACTCGCCTTTACTTGCCGCAATAATTTGGTTTAAGCCGTCATTAATACCTTGTGCATATTGGCCTTGTTTAAATTGTGGCAAAATTGCCGAACGGATAACTTGCGATAAAAAAGCATCCGGCAAAACACCTTCTAAACCTTGCCCTGTAGCAATAAAGACTTTGCGATCATTCTTCGCAATCAGCATCAACACGCCATTGTTCAGATTTTTGCGTCCAATGCCCCATTTATCACCTAAAGCAAAGGTATAATCCGCAATTTCATATTCACCGGTTGTAGGAACCAAAACGACAGCGATTTGCGAACTCGTTTCTTTACTATAAGCAATCAGTTTATTTTCTAAAATTTGCTTATGTTCTGCAGAAAGTGTGTTGGTGTAATCGTTAATGTAATGGAATGGGTTTGGTGCAGGTGGAAACTCTGCCGCAACAACCATTTGAGTGAAAAAAATAAGGCTAAAAATAACCGCACTTTTCATAAAAGATAAAAGCTTAGCCATTAATAATTACCTCATTAGATAATTCATTCACATCATCAAGCTGAATAGGGAAATGGCGAGATAAAATATCACTGATACGATCAATCGCATCGACAATGCCTTGTGTATAAGCTTTTTGTTTAAACTGCTCAATCATCAAATCACATTGTAACTGCCAATAAGCCACATCAACAAATTGATGAATGCCTTTATCACCTACGATTGCACAGAGATGATTTTTATATCCCACATAAATCAACACGGCATTTTGTGCCGCTGTTTTATGCATTTCCAGTTCATCAAACACTTCTAAAGCACGTTCCATTGCAGACAGTTGTGCTGAAGCCTTTGGTACTTTGCGTTCAATATAAACACGTAACTCAGCCGAACTTAAGCTTTCGAGGCGACTAATCGCCGCCTCGATTTGCTTTTTATCTACCGGAATTCTGGAAAAGAATGGCATAGATAAACCTTAGTTAAAGTTTACAGTTGGTGCGTTTTCAGCGCCTGCAGCTGATTTAAAGTAAGGTTTAGCTTTAAAACCAAAAATCATTGCCGCTAATTTAGTTGGGAATTGACGTACTTTTTCATTATAAATACGCGCTGCTTCATTAAATTTATTACGAGCGACATTGATACGGTTTTCTGTACCTTCAAGTTGCGCTTGTAAGTTCATAAAACCTTCATTCGCTTTTAATTGTGGGTATTGTTCTACAGTAACAAGTAAGCGAGATAATGCTGAACCTACTTGATTTTGGTTTTGTTGGAATTCGTTTAATTGTTCTTCCGTTAAATTAGACGGATCAATTTGAGTTTGTGTCGCTTTTGCGCGAGCTTCGATTACATTGGTTAATGTTTGTTGTTCAAAATTAGCTTGACCTTTTACAGTATTCACTAAGTTTGGAATTAAATCAGCACGACGTTGATAAGATGATTCAACATTTGCCCAAACAGAATCAATTTCAGTTTCTGCTTTTACTAAGCCATTGTAGCTAGACATTAAGCCAAAACCTGCAGCAACGGCGATAATAATCAAGATAATCCACTTTTTCATTCAAAAATTCCTTCAATTATAGGTTTAATTTATATAAGAAAAGACCTAAACCGAAGTTTAGGTCTTCTAATGCTAATCCGTTAATGGATAACTAAATAAAATTATTTAGTACCGTTAACTGCGATTTCAACACGACGGTCTGGTGCTAAACAAGCGATAAGCGCTTTACGACCTTTAACCGCGTCACAAGTAGAACCTGTAACTGGGTTAGCTTTACCGTGACCAACTGCAGAAATGTTTTGAGCTGGAACACCTTTAGCTACTAAGTAGTTAGCTACAGAGTCTGCACGACGTTGTGATAATTTTAAGTTTGGTGCATCTTTACCGATACGGTCTGTATAACCAGCAACAGCTACGTTAGCGTTGTTAACTTGAGCGATTTCACCGTAGATACCGTCTAAAGTTGCTTTAGCTTGTGGTTTTAAGTTAGCTTTACCGAAAGCGAAAGTTACATCAGAACTTAAGTTGAAAGTTTTGCTTACAACTTCAGGTGCAACAACTGGAGCAGCACCTTGACCGAAACGGTAAGATAAACCAGCGTTGATAGAACCGATCCATGGGTTGTAGTCTACAGAGCTATCTGGACCTGTTTGAGTACGTAATTTACCCACGCGAGCTAACCATTGGTATTCTAAACGTAATGCTAACTCTGGTAATGATGGTAATGCATATTCAACACCAGCTGCGAACATTGGCGAAACGCGTAAGCTGTGACGACCAGCAGCGTGCTCACGAGCACCAGTAGCTGTATCGTAGAATTTATAGTCTGAACGAACTAAAGCTGCACCAGCACGACCGTAGAAGTCTAAACCTTCTAAAGCAGAAGTTAAACCACCAAGACCATAGCTACCTTTTAAGCTTAAGTGAGCACCGTGGTTAGTGTGTTTGAAGTCAGTTTTACCTAAATCACGACCTTTAACACGACCAAAGTCATCATAGCCTAATTCTACCGCTAAACCTAAGTTATCACGGTTTAAGATTTGGTAACCACCAAACACACCGTAAGTAACAGAGTTACGGTGATAAGAACCTAAGTTGTCTTTGATACCATCATGAAAAGATGCTTGACCAACTTTAGCACCTGCATAGAAAGTATTTTCTTGTGGAGCTGCTTGAGCTACTGAAGCTGCTGCTAAACCAGCAACGACTAATGCGATTGCAGTTTTTTTCATTTTGATGTCCTCTATTTAGTCATCGTTATTAATAAGAAAAGTTTCCTTGTTTATTGTGAACTTTATAAAAAAGAAACACTCTAAACGTTGCTTAACTAGGGTTTTGAATTTGCCCTAACTTATCCTTTTGACAAATTCAATTCCTTTGCCATAGCCAAAGGAACGTTCAAAAGTATGGTTATTATCCTATAAAAACATCAAAGATCAAACTTTTTTTGCCCTTTTTGGTTATTTTATAGACAAACAACCCCTAAAATGAACATTCGTTCACAAAAATCGGGTTAATTTTTAACCCGATTTCTATTCTAACAAAAAATATCTTTTGTTGAAATCGACTTTTTTTTGAGCTTCATATATCATCAAATTCACTTTCTTCTCTTTATATATAGGTGAGTGATTTTATGTTGCCCCGTCTTTCTAATGTGCCACAACTTAATAATGTGGTAAGTGATTATCTTAGCGAACTCCAAAAACAGCATTTTGAAGGTGATATTGCCTCAAATTATGCTGACCGTTTAAGTCTCGCGACAGATAACAGCGTCTATCAACAACTTCCACAGGCTATTTTGTTCCCTAAATCTGTTGCTGATGTAGTACGCATCACCAAATTAGCCAATAAAGAGAAATACCTTCACTTAACCTTTACACCTCGCGGTGGCGGCACGGGCACCAATGGGCAATCTATTAATAACAATATTATTGTGGATCTCTCTCGCCACATGACAGGCATTTTAGAGCTTAATATAGAAGAACGTTGGGTTCGTGTGCAGGCGGGGGTAGTAAAAGACCAACTAAACCAATTTTTAAAACCTCACGGCTTATTCTTTGCGCCAGAACTATCTACCAGTAATCGAGCAACCCTCGGTGGCATGATTAATACCGATGCTTCCGGTCAAGGCTCACTGCAATACGGAAAAACCTCTGATCACGTTTTAGCATTACGTTCTGTTTTGATGAATGGTGAAATATTAGATACAAGTGCGGTTAAATCTGACGATGTTTTAGAAAACTACCCGCTTGCAGAAAATGGTAAAACGTTACATCAAACGATTTTCCAACGTTGTAAAGAGAAGCGCGCCTCAATCATTCAAGATTTACCACAACTGAATCGCTTTCTCACCGGTTACGATCTTAAGAATGTCTTTAATAAAGATGAAAGTGAATTTAATCTCACCCGAATTTTAACGGGGTCAGAAGGTTCACTTGCGTTTATCTGCGAAGCTAAACTCAATTTATTGCCGATTCCGAAATATCGCACCTTAATTAATGTGAAGTATAGCTCATTTGATGCAGCACTTCGCAATGCCCCTTTTATGGTGAAGGCCAATGCCCTTTCAGTTGAAACCGTCGATTCCAAAGTGCTGAACCTTGCTAAGCAAGATATTATTTGGCATTCAGTGAAAGAACTTTTAACAGAAGAAGAACAAAATCCAATTCTTGGTTTAAACATTGTTGAATATGCGGGCAACAATCAAGCTAAAATTGACAGCCAAGTGACCGCACTTTGTCAGCAATTAGATGAAAAAATTGCACAAGGCAAAGATCATATTATCGGCTATCAACTTTGTTCTGACTTGCCTTCTATTGAACGTATTTACGCCATGCGTAAAAAAGCGGTGGGGCTATTGGGGAATGCGAAAGGCGCAGCCAAACCAATTCCTTTTGTGGAAGATACCTGTGTGCCACCAGAACATCTTGCTGATTACATTGCGGAATTTAGAGCCTTATTAGATAGTCACAATCTGCAATATGGGATGTTTGGCCATGTGGATGCTGGCGTATTGCACGTTCGCCCGGCTTTAGACTTATGCGATAAAGAACAAGTCAAACTCTTTAAACAAATTTCAGATGAAGTGGCAGAACTCACGGTGAAATACGGCGGTTTGTTATGGGGGGAACACGGTAAAGGTGTACGTTCTCATTATGGCGAGAAATTCTTTACTCCCGAACTTTGGCAAGAATTGCGTTATGTGAAGTTCTTATTTGACCCAAATAATCGTCTCAATCCAGGAAAAATCTGTACGCCACTTAATAGTGATGCGGAACTCTATTCTATTCTCTCGCCGATGCGTGCGGACAATGATCGCCAAATCCCGATTCAGATGCGAGACGAATTCAAAGGCGCGATGAACTGTAACGGCAACGGGCTTTGTTTTAACTTTGATGAGCACAGCATTATGTGCCCTTCCATGAAAGTGAGTAAAAATCGCGTGTTCTCTCCAAAAGGACGAGCTGCGATGGTTCGTGAGTGGTTGCGATTAATGGCGAATGAAAACGTATCACCTGAGCAATTAGATTTTCATAAAACACAAGTGAAACTGACCGCACTTGTGGAACGTTTCCGCAATAGCGTGCAGAAATGGCGTGGTGAATATGACTTCTCACATGAAGTAAAAGCCGCAATGGATACTTGTCTGGCTT
>ERZ773202.1901-NODE-1901-length-12098-cov-2.693847_pt1 | contig 12098 bp, 7 predicted proteins | sample MGYA00580998_ERZ773202 | MGnify/ENA primary metagenome ERZ773202 (study PRJEB29015, sample SAMEA2737803) | human gut metagenome | biome: human gut; feature: human-associated habitat; material: faeces | place: China | collected 2012 ...
AGGACTCAGCGAATTAATGTACACAATCCAGCTTGTTAAAGAGAGATTAAATAATGAACTTGAAATTGAGGGAATCGTATTCACTATGTATGATGCAAGAACTTGTTTGTCATTACAGGTTGTAGAAAATGTAAAAGAGAATATCGATAAGAAAATATATAAATCAATTATTCCAAGAAATGTAAGGCTTGCGGAGGCTCCAAGTTATGGACAGCCAATTAATTTGTATTCGCCCAGATCCGCTGGAGCGGAAGCATACAGGGCTTTAGCAGATGAGGTTATTGCAAGAAAATAAGTTATGAAAGGAAAACATATTATGGCTAAGAAAGGTCTTGGAAAAGGTATCGATGTATTGATACCGCAGGCAAAAGAAAAAACTAAGTCAGAAAAAGAAAATATAAAGACAAAAGAAGTTATCAAAGAGGTTGTTAAGGAAGTTATTAAAGAGGTTGATACCATAGATATTAATAAAATAGAACCTAACAAAAATCAGCCTAGAAAGAGTTTTGATGAAGATTCTATACATGAACTTGCTGAGTCAATTAAATTGAGGGGGATCATTCAACCACTTGTAGTGCAAAAGGGCGAAAAAGGGTTATATACAATTATTGCAGGAGAGAGAAGATGGAGGGCTGCAAAAATAGCTGGACTTAAGGATATTCCGGTAGTTGTGAAAAATTACAGCAATCAGGAAATAATGGAGATTGCACTTATTGAGAATATTCAAAGAGAAGACTTAAATCCCATTGAAGAAGCAGAGGCATATGAACAGCTTATAAAGGAATATAATCTGAGACAGGATGAAGTTGCTGAAAAAGTGTCAAAGAGCAGGGTGGCTATAACTAATTCACTCAGACTTCTCAAATTGGATGAGAGAGTAAGACGGATGGTTATTGAGGAAAAATTAAAAAGTGGTCACGCAAGAACGCTTATTCCAATAGAAGATGGGGATTTGCAATATGAAATTGCACAGAAAATTTTTGATGAAAAGTTAAGTGTAAGAGATACAGAAAAACTTGTTAAGAATATTTTCAATGGAAAGAGTAAGAAAAAAGAAAATAAAAAACAGGTAAATCCTCAGGAAGAAATAATTTATAAGAGATTTGAAGAAGATTTAAAAATGACTTTTGGAACAAAAGTTAATATTAACAGAAAATCAAAAGATAAGGGAAAAATTGAAATTGAGTATTATTCACAGAGTGAATTTGAAAGAATACTTGAATTAATTCATGGAATTAAAGACGAGAGAGAGGCTGACTAAAAATGAAATTATTTAATGAATTTGGAATTGATATTGGATATGTTGTATTAGGTATGGCAGGGATAATATTGCTTATGTTTATTATGCTAATTGTGACTATGGCAAAAAACAGTAGTACAAGAAAAAAGTATAAAAAATTTATGGCTGGCGAAAATGGAAAAAAACTAGAAAAAGCTATTTTAGATAAGTTTTCGACAGTAGATGTGCTGGAGGCAGATGTCCATGAACTTAGTGAGAGAGTTGAAGATGTATCTGGGAAACTTGTTTCATCATATCAAAAAATAGGACTTGTAAAATATGATGCATTTAAGGAAATAGGTGGAAAACTTAGTTTTGTACTTGTTTTGCTTACTGAAGAGGATAATGGTTTTATTATAAATTCTATGCACAGTTCAAGAGAAGGCTGTTTTACATATGCTAAAGAAGTTGTAAACGGAGAAGCCTTTGTGATTTTATCTGAAGAAGAACAGCAGGCTCTCGATGAGGCAAAATCAAATATCGGTCTTAAGAAGTTTTCAGATGGAGAGTAATATATATAAAAATTGTTCTGGAGAGTGAAATACAATAATTTTTTAGATCGAGAGTAATATATAAAAAGTTTTCTGCTTGAAACTAAAATAAGAATATATGAAATAAGAGTATATAAAATATAGAAAAAAGGTTGCTGGAAAATTCAGCAGCCTTTTAATTTTAGTGTATATTTGTAAATATAATTTTATAAATAACATTATAAGACTATCAGGAAAATGGCTTCTGATAATCTTATAAGTAAATAAATATATGTGTTATGCTTTTTGAAAATAAATGTAGCATATATGCAGCACTAGTCTGATACTACACTGCCATATAGAGATTTTAATTCTGATGGAATAGTATCAGATTTTTCTTTTGAAATATGTGCAGGCAAGTCATCTGTAACAAATGAACCGCCGTTAAAATCATCGTGATAATGTTTTACATCTTCGTTGATAGAAAACATTTTCTGGTCAAGAAATGAGATAATATTTGCACATTCTTTAAGTTCTTCCCTGATACCATCAGGAGCTTTTCCGTCAAATTTGTAATATATCTTATGCTCAAGGCTCGCCCAAAAATCCATAGCTATTGTGCGTATCTGTATTTCAACCTTTGTATCTATTTTGTCATTAGAAAGAAAAATAGGAATAGATACTATCATATGGTAGCTTGTATATCCATTAGGCTTTGGATTGGCGATATAATCTTTGACACGCAGTACAGTTACATCGCTTTGCTTGGCTATAGCATCTGCTATACGGTATATGTCTGAAGTAAAGGTACAGATGATGCGTACCCCTGCAACATCATTTACATATCTGATAATATTTTCTACGGTAAGCTCTCTGTTGTTTATACGCATTTTACGAGCTATACTGTCAGCAGATTTAATACGCGAAGATATGTGTTCTATCGGGTTATACTGATGAGCTAGTTTAAATTCGTTATTTAATATTTCTATCTTGGTACATATTTCTTTTAATACTGCATCGTAAAGCAGTAATGCTCGCTGCCATTCTTCTTCTTCATCATAATATATTGGTACTTCCATAAAAACCCCCCTTGATATAAAATGTACTACTAACCGTTTGAAAAGTAAGTTTGGTATTAATTAGCTGAAAACAAAAGAAAAAGATTTCTGTTTTGTGTTTTCAGTTTAAAATATAAACTTGATATTAGTTAATTGGAAATATCAAATTAACTAATAGTGTTTAGCTGTTTTCAATTTAAAATATAAGCTTGGTATTATTTAATTGAAACCGTAAATTTTGTTACAAAAACGATATCCAAGAATAATCACCTGTCTTCCGACTTTGCTCTTTAATTGTAATGGTCTGCCAAATTTTTTGTTTGTTATGTCTCGATACACACGCTTGCTGTTGCTTTTTAAATAATCCCAAAGTTCCTGTCTTTTTCTAAGACTTTCAGGTGTACCGTCTTTAACAAGCAGAGCAGAACTGACTATCATCATCATAGCGAGATATTTTGTCATGTATGATTGTAACTTTCTATTTTTTATTGATGAAAGATCATGAGAGTCAATCATAAGCTTGGTAACTTTAAGCTGCTGGTCGATTCTTTTTATCATAATGGCTTCATTTACAGACTGGTCTTCACGCCCGATAAAATACCTATACAGATCTACATCGAGGTAAAATATAGTGTTTACATATGGTAGTGGAATGTAGGCGTATAAGTTATCAACATAAAATGTATGCTCAGGTAATTTGAGACTGCAATCTCTTAAAAGTTTTGTTCTGTAAATTATGGAATGCATAAGTAAATTTTGACTCATTTTAAAATGTTTTACATCTTTCCAGCCTATAAATTCATTGCATGGAATTGCACTGTGATAATTAATAGCCTTATGTTTATGTGCACTAGGTTTTTCATATACATAATTGCTTATAAGCATATCAAGTTGTTTGGAATCAGTTACAATTTTGCGTAAAAAGTCAAGAACTTTGACCAGGCTCTCTTTATCGAACCAGTCGTCACTGTCTAAAACTTTGAAGTAAAGACCGGTGGCATTTGCAAGACCCGTATTAACAGCCGAGCCATGTCCGCCATTTTCTTTATGGATGGCACGCACGATTCCCGGATATTTTTTTTCATACTTAAGTGCTATATCAAGAGTGTTGTCCGATGAACCGTCGTCAACAACGAGAATTTCAATGTCATCCCCACCTATAAGTGCTGAGTTAATAGCTTTTTCCATGTATTCCTGTGAGTTATAACTAGGAATAGTTACGCTTAATAGTTTCATAATATCTCCAATCATTATTTATTAATTGTAATCTTCCCTGCTGAAAGTCAGGAAGAGGTTCCAACTGTTAGCTGGGTTATTTATAGTTTACTTTAACACTATTATATAATGAAATTGAATTATATTAAAGGAAATAATTCTTAATTATTTATAACATTTGTGATTTATAACTTTTTAGCAAAAAAAATTAAATACCGATGTCAAATGATTCAGAGTCAGTGTAAATAATATAGCCGGATGATGCCTGAGATAATTTTTTTTGCAATAGGGTTGAGGAGAGCGATGAAAAGAATGTGCTTTTGATTTTTCCATAGCTGTCATAAGTACATAAAACGGTATTTTTATAACTGCTGTCCTGTGGAAGATTAGCTGCATTCAAAAGTATGTCAGAAAGAATTGGAAGTTGTTTTGATTTTATGTCAAATGCATTATTGTCTGAAAAAATCAGAGAGTCATCATCAAAATACATAATGCTATTTTCAATTTTAAATGGAGCAAGAATGTCTGACAAAATTATGTTGTTAGTATAATCTAAAGCCCTAAAAACTGCATAATAAAAATTACCATTTTTAAGATAGAGTTCTGATGAGTTTATCTTTGATGCAAAATCGGCAGGTGTGTTCTCACAAAAATTAAAATAACATAAAGGAGCCGGTATGCCAATCTGGTATAAATCAGCATGATAATAATTTATCTTTTCTAAATCAATATTACTGCCCGGATTAAGGGGCAGTAAGGATAACGGAAAAATGGTTTTGTTAGTTTGGTTTAGAGTTATATCAAATATGAGGTTGCATGAAGTAAAGTTATCAAATGAAAAATAAAATTCACAGTCAGCTTGAAGGCTTTTGTTAGCAGAACTAAAAATTTTCACATGATATTTTTTCTGATATAAAAATGGATAACTAAATGCTGGATAGTTTTTGGCTTCTATATTTTCTTTATGAGAAATATTTTTATTTGTTGAAGAAAGTGTAATAATGTCAGCATCGGACAGAAGCTTTTTTGAAGTGAGTGCATCATCCGGCGAGATAAAAAGTCCGCCTGACTCATCAGTGGTAAAAGTCTGAGAGTCGCTATAAGCATCAGCGGTTGAATTGTTTGACAAAGCGTTGGCAGTTGTATCAGATAACAAAGTATCGGCGGTTGAATTGCGTGATAAATTGTTAGAGGTTGTATCAGATGATGAAACACCAGCAGTTGCATCACATGAAGAAATTTCGAGCTTTACAGGCTGTTTATCATATGACCGTATATTAAAATATGCAGACAGTAAAGAGCTGTTTTTGTCCGAAGTTTCCTTTTTATGCATTACAATGTTTTTACAGACAGATTTTGGGATTTTCAAGTAAATATCTTTTATTGTGCGAGTATAGTAATTGTTGCATGATACAGTTAGCACAACAGTTTCAGGTTTTGGAAAGCGAATATTATAATAACCGTTTTTGTCACTTGTTGTATTTACGGTAAAATTATTGTTGGATATAGTTATATTTGCATTTTCAACCGGATTTCCTTCGGGAGTCATGACAAAACCTGTTACAGACTGACCAACAAAGTGTTCTGCATAGTTAATGTTTAGTTTGCGTGAAGAAAGAGAGCAGGACATAGTATAAGTTCCATCCATTGTTCTATCACCGGGAGTAAGCTGTTTTACAGCGTCATTATCAAGTTCATAGGTGATATATCTGCCGTTAGCAGATAAATTTTTAAACTGTCCTTTTAGCTCATGTTTCTGTTTTACAAGTTGTATATGAGATGATTTGACTTCGGATGTCTGCATAATCTTTGCTGCTTTTAATTTTACGGTATAGTTTATACTGTTGACATAAGTTGATGGGAGAGAAAATGGTATTTCAGAGGTATCTTTTTTGACCGTTTTCAAAGCTTTTATTTTAACTGTTTTTTTGAGCGTAAGTTTTTGATTTTTATTAATATCAGTAACAAAAGCTTTAATGGTTACGCTGCCTTTTTTGCGTGGATATAAAATACCGGAGTTTTGATTTATTGTTGCTAATTTGTTGTTGCTGACAGCAAATTTTATTTTTGCTTTTTTAGGAGGATTGACAATATTGTATTTGTAAGTTTTTCCGATATATATAGCATTATATCTGTTTTCAAAGCTTGTTTTGGTTGTTTTTCCGTGAGAGATTATAGGGGGAAATGTCAGTAATAAAGCCAGCGAAAAAATAGCACAAAAACTCATATTAATAAATAAAAAAAATATTGCACCGTTTGCTCTCAATGTACAGTGGTTAATTGCTTTAAATATTGTCGGGTGTATCGTCTTTTTATTAGTTGTTTTTCTCATATAAAGTTCTCCTTTTTATTGATTTTAAAATATAATTTAATGCCTTTTTAAGTGTAACTTTTTGGTTATGGACTAATATATTATTTCACAATCAGGCAAGCTTTCTTTTAATTTTTTTATGGTACCTTTAGTGACAGCAGTTTCATTAATACATAATAGCTTTAGCGTTTTTAGTTCATATAAGGCAGAGAGGTTTTTAAGTTTTTTGTTATTGGATATATCGAGGTTCTCAAGGTTTTTTAGTTCCTTTAAGGAAGTTATGTCATCAATTAAGTTTGAAGATATAACAAGTGTTTTTAGATTGAAAAGCTGTTTAAGAGAGTCGATATTTTTTATACGGTTGTCAGATAAATATAGTTCTCTGACTGATACAAATTCAGATAATCTGCTTATGTCAGAGATAGTATTATTGTTCGCTGAAATAATAGTAACAGAGTTAATATCAAAGTTAATATTAAGTGTACTTTTAATACAATCTTCAGATAATGAAGTAATATTCTTGTCCTCAATATCAATTTCTTTAACAGAAGATTTATTGATGTTGTCTTTCTTAATTTTTGAGTTATCGACATTGTCATTGCAATCAATTTTTGTGGTATTAGTGTTTTTGTCATTGCAATCAATTTCTGCAGAATCAGTGTTTTTGTTACTATTATCAATTTCTGCAGAATCAGTGTTTTTGTTATTAGTTTTATTTTCTTCGATAATTGCAATAGGTTCTTTTGTCTCATAGGAGATGGATATATTTTGGATGTTGTGGGCTGCAATTTTATCGGCATTATTAGGAGTGTAAAAAATTTTATACAGACTCAGTATTGGTAAAATAACGGCTAATAAAATAGCAACAGTCATAAATGCAGGCGAGTTAATAATTTTTTGTATTGTAGGAGTAGGTTCTTCAATATGTGGTTTCACCATTGGTCTTGTTTTTGTATTATTGAAAGGGTTATTTTCTGAATTAAAACTAATATAATACTTTATTTCGGAAATATCGTACTTAGCTTTAAAAGAGAGCAGTTCAGTTTTAAAAGCATTGATAGATGGATAACGATATTCCTGAATTTCAGAGGATGCTTTATTCAAAATATCAAAAAAATATTCAGGAATGTCCGTTGTATCTTGAACCGGATGGTCTTTAGCAGAAGTGTTATATCCGTGGCAAAGACTCAGAATTGTTTTTGCAAGTGAATATTCGTCAGACAGTTCATTTATCTGTACCAAATTTTTGGAATATGCTTTAAATTCAGGAGGAGAGTAGCCTTCTGTAAAATAAATATTGCGGCGTATTTTATTATTACTTTTTTTCTGGGAAAATGAAAAGTCACCAATACAAAAAGTATTATCATCATTAAGATATATATTATTTGGTGATATATCCAGATGAAGAATATTATTTGAATGAAGCCTGATAATGCCGTCGCATAAGTCTAGGGCGAGGGTTAGAAGTTCATCAAAACAAAGTTTACCGGAAATTATCTTATCTATAACAGACACTTTATAAGGATATACGGAAACAGTAAAATCCTTATACTTTTCTACCGAAAACGGAGTAAGCAGGTGCACATCATTTATATGTGAAACAGACTTTAAAATGCAGTGCTGTTTATGAAGATAGGGAGTTATCTTAATAATACTATAGCTGCCGCTGTCAGCCTGCTTAGACTTGTAAACACAGCAGTCATGAGTTATGTATATTAAGTCGGTTATCGGATATTTTTTTAAAAGTTTTTTAGGTGCATTATTTAAAAACATAGTTACCTCCTTTTTTATAAAAGAATTATTTATATAACGCGAATTGTGCATATTGCCTTTTTGCATACGGTCCTGTCTTTTATTGTAAGTGTTATAATAGCTAATCCCTTGTGGTGTGCTGTTATTTTATGTTTGTTCGTTGAGACAATATTTGTATTACTGCTTGTCCATATTATCTTGGTTTCGTTTGTTACTTTTATATTTGTTCTATATGCAAGAAATGTATTTTTAGTGCTTTTAAGTGTAATAAATTTAGTATTAAATTTTACATATTTATTATTTACATTTTGATTTTTAGTCTTATTTTTATCAGTTGTTTTATGATGTGCAATTTTATTTTTGTTGCTTTTTTTTGCTACTGCGTTGTTATTTGTTTTTCTGCGTGATTTATTGTTTTGGTTATGTATATTATTTTTTTTAGGCTTGCTTTTTTGAACAGTTTTTTTGTGTATTGCAGTTATGTTTTTCTTGTTTTTTGCAGGTGCTTTTTTTGTAGTGCTTTTTTTAGTTGCGTGTGTTTTGGTATCTTCCTTATTTGCAGTTTTTTTTATTATGCGTTTTTTAGTATCTTTTTTATATGTCTTTTTTTTAGTGTTACTTTTGGTTATGCTTTTTTGTGTGTTGCGTTTGGCAATGCCTTTTTTATCAGCATTATTATTATTATTACTTTTTGGTGTCGTAATATTTTTGGTATAAATAATTTCTATATTGCTTGTTTTTCTGCTGCCTGCCGTTATATAAATACGGGTGGCAGAGGGGGCTTTTGCTAATAATTTTTTTATATCTATATAGAAATAATTTTGATGTCTTATAATATTGGTGTTTATTTCGTTGTTTGCATCATCAAAAAATTGTATTTCATTGGTGGTTAATTTACCTGATACACATTTTATACAAAATAGATTTGTGGCAGCAGGGTTGTTGATATAATAGTAATTTACTGAATTGTTTTTTATGGTATCTTTATATAATATATTTTGCTTTAGCTGTGCCGAATTTGTAAGCATATAGTGGGTTTCAGATAATGTAAGTGTTTGTTTTACGGCATCAGAACTAAACACCGTTGATATATTTGTGTTGTCAGTTTTTGTATGACAGAATGTTTGTATAGGTGGTGTTATTATAAAAAATGTGATTAATATTGTGATAAAGACGGCGGATAAATTTGCTACCGTTTTTATATGATATTTTTTTGAACTTTTTATGTTACAAAAAAATAATATAAATGATAATTTTGAATGTGTGTGGTACATAGCTTTCCTTTCCACACATCATCTAATAAAAATAAGATGGTCATATTCTATTATATATAGTAAGAGTTTTCCAGCTTAAAATCATACAAAAAAAATATTTTTTTTTGTGAAATGTTCACAAAAAATCATTATGAGGAACATATATTCGTGGAACGACACTCTGAAAAAGCAAAGTAAAAAGCCGGTTTGAATTTCCAAATCGGCTTTTTTTTATTTGTTTTTTACATATAACTTGCAAATCTATATCCAGCATCCTTAAATGTATGCTCAGCAGAAGTTAGTGAAGTAGTATTCTTTTTGTGTGTTACAGGGTCTAGCCATGTAACAGTCGATGTTGTGTAACCTGTTATGACAACTGCGTGTGAGTCGCTTAGCATACCAATCACAGGTTTGCCGCTGCTTACAAAATACAATACTTCGTCAAGGGTACAGCCGGTAAGATCAGCAGGTTGTTTTATATGTGTTTTTAGCATTGACATTATTGAACTGCCTTTTAATGAACTTTCGTCTGTTTCTGACTGGGCTGCCTGCAACAGCATAAGAACTGCTGCTTTTTTGCTGTCTGCGGTGTCAGGATATGACATACCGGATACTTCTTTTGATATGAACTTTCCACCTCTTTCCCAGACAACATGGGACCTGTTGTCCATTACGACCCCCATCTGCTCATCAGCCTTTTGAATTGCTTTTGCAGGGGTTGTAAAGCTTGCTGTAACTTCTCCGTAGGCATATATATAATATTTAAATGAGCTGCTGCTCTCGTCAGCGAGATGAAGAGTGGTGTTTTCTGTCACCATTACATGTTTTGCTTTTTGTATTTCAGGTGTTTTTTTCATTTTGTAACCTGACGGCAGGCATATATATTTTTCGGCGAGTGACTGTTTTGTAATTCTTGATGCAACATGAACAGTCTTTTTTGTCGCTTTTTTCTGGTTCAATATACTATCAGGATTTGTCGGTTTAAAACCGCTGCCTGTTTTTCTGACTCTTTTTAAGGTTATTACATTATTCTCAACGGTTGCCGAAATAACATAAATATTTTTGTTTTTATATTCACGCATGATATTTCCGTTGCAATCGGAAATGACGAGTTTGTATGCAGGTTGTGTGGTTTCTCCGTTTGAGCCTTCATAAATGTCTTTATTTTTGACAAAGCCGTAAACCACATTTGCATCAATAGTTCCGAGGACTACGATACTTTGATTTTCCGGTGCGGTTACTTCAAGTTTATTTGCCGTATCAAGATTTAATATTGTAATCTTTTGCGAGTAATCCGACTTTGACGCATTAGACCAGACAAAGCATTTTGCATCTTCCATCATTGAAAAATTATCTTTTGCTATATTTTTGGTAAGCAGTTCGTATTTTTTTGATGAAATGTTATATGCATACATGACATTGTTCATTGAGAAGTAGAAAATATTTTGTTTATTAACATAGCAATATTTTCCAAAATCCTCTTTTAACTGCTGATATGTTGTCTCAAGCGGAATATATACACGCTCTGTAATAAGATTTTTGGCAGGGTCGTAATTGTAAAGTATTACAGCAACACGCCCCTCATAATCACCGCAGTTCATATAACCATAGACAACAAAATTGATTGTATTATTGTCATCAAAATTAAGGATTTTTATATTGTGCTGGTCATAGGTGTCTCTTAAGTAATCAGTTTTTTTCTGTGCAAAAGAAAATACTTCGTGGAGATTGTCTTTATCCATGTCGTAGTACCAGAGTGAACCATTGCGGACAAATGCAAGCTCATTTGCCTTATCGTTTAAAGTCAACTGAAAGTTGCTTTCATTGGATACACCTATTTTAAACTGGCTTTTTCTGACGGAAGTAAGTTTTGGATTAAAGACTGCTTCCATCGTACGCCTGAAATTTAACAGATAAAGTCTGCTGCCAGAATAGCGTACACGATAAAATTCTTTTACAAGAAAAGTTTCGCTGCCGGATGAAGTTTTAGCCCTTACATAATAAACATATTGTATTGCGGCTGTCTCGACATTTACCTCCTTTATTGTAGGAATTGTCTCTGAGAGAAGTTTTGGCTTTAATTTGCCCCATGTAACGAGCTCAGGAGAGGAATTAATCCCTACATTGGCATACGATTTGTTTGTTGATGTATTGCTTTCAAGGTATTTTGCGTATTTAAAGGATTTGCCGGGATTAAATGTCGCATTATGAAAGCCTGTAACAAATTCGAGTTTCTGTTTAAGGAAGAAATCAGTATCGTAATATTTTATTCGTGTATAGTAATGGATTTTTTTGCTTAAATTGGTCGTAAGTACAATATCCATTCCATATTCGGTACTTGTATCAATACTTTCCGACAACTTTATTTTAAGCGTTTTAAGTTCTTTTTTATTATCAAAAGCAGTAAGAGTGTCTGACTCGATTACTTTATTGTTTGTAATATCTTTGAGATTGAAAGTAAGTTTTTTTACTTTTGTCTGATTTTCCTTAAATTTAACAATAAATGATTTGTCAGCTTCAAGAGGTGTAATACATTCTCTTACATTGGAACTGTTTAATTCGCTGCTGTAACCGTGCAAAGTGTTTACGGTATAGCCATTGCCTATTTCAAGGTACATTATTGGAAATGTTGCTGTCTGAAGCGTTGTGGCACTTGATGTGCCCGCTGAAGCCTCCGGTATCATTTTTCTAAATAAAAAAATTGAAAGACCAAATATTAAAAATAATGCAAAAAATTTATATATATGTTTCACAATATAC
>ERZ773202.1905-NODE-1905-length-12074-cov-20.017472_pt1 | contig 12074 bp, 10 predicted proteins | sample MGYA00580998_ERZ773202 | MGnify/ENA primary metagenome ERZ773202 (study PRJEB29015, sample SAMEA2737803) | human gut metagenome | biome: human gut; feature: human-associated habitat; material: faeces | place: China | collected 2012 ...
AGGCGAATGCTCCTCGTGCCAAGTATTATGAGAAGAATTTCTTCGAGTGCCAGCCTGCCTTGAACTATGGTTTTGCTCATCCAGATCCAAATCATCCTTGGGAGCAGGGCGTAGATGCTCCAGGACCACAGGCTGTCCGCAGGGAGATACGTAACATCATGGCTTTCTGGTTTGATAAGGGTGTGGATGGCTTCCGTGTAGATATGGCGTCATCGCTTGTCAAGAACGACCCCGACAAGAAGGAGGTTTCCAAGCTCTGGAATGAGATGCGTGCCTGGAAGGATAAGTATTATCCAGAGACCGTCTTGATTTCTGAGTGGGCTAATCCGCAGCAAGCCATTCCTGCCGGCTTCAACATCGATTTCTACATCCATTTCGGTCTCAAGGGCTATGCCTCTCTGTTCTTCGACCGCAAGACTCCATGGGGCAAGTGGGAGCAGAGTTACCAGAACTGCTATTTCGACAGGCAGGGTAAGGGTTCGCTCAAGGAGTTTAGCGAGAATTATACCAAGGCATTCAATGCTACCAAGAATCTCGGCTACATTGCTGTTCCATCTGCCAACCACGATTACCAGCGCCCTAACATCGGTACCCGCAATACGCCTGACCAGTTGAAGGTGGCGATGACCTTCTTCCTCACCATGCCAGGTATTCCGTTTATCTATTATGGTGATGAGATTGGTATGAAGTATCAGATGAATCTCCCTAACAAGGAGGGTAGCAATGAGCGTTCGGGTACCCGTACTCCGATGCAGTGGACCAAGGGCAAGAATGCCGGCTTCTCAACGAGTGCGCCTGATAAACTCTACTTCCCTGTAGATACGGAAAACGGAAAGTTGACCGTTGAGGCTCAGCAGGGAGATCAGAATTCTCTGTTGTCATATACCCGTAAGTTGACCGCTTTGCGTCATTCTGCAAAGGCTCTTGACAATGAGGGTGATTGGAAGCTCCTGAACCGGAAGGGGCAGGAATATCCGATGGTATATGAGCGTACTTTGGGTGAGGAGAAGTATGTTGTTGTCGTGAATCCTAGTGCCAAGGCAGCCTCTCTCAATATCAGCTCCGTAGGTGGCAAGGCAGTTTCTGTTCTTTCTACAGGCAAGGTTGTGTATAAATCAGGAAGAAAAACTGATGTGATTAAAGCTTCAGGCATAAGTGCCGCCATATTCAAGGTGGAAAGATAGTTTATGAGAAGGAACGTTTATCTGAATGAGAAAACGTTCCTTCTCTTACTTTTTTTGCAAGCGATATCTATAAAAAAGCCTTCAATTCTTATTTTTGTTGCTTTTCTCTTTCCTATTTCGGAGTTTTACTGTACTTTTGTACCGGAATAGGAAAAAGATAAGTAAGATGAATAGACGGAAAATGAAAATTGGTTCAATGATGGCGTTGAAAGCATCATTTCTTGTAATGGTATTTTCTATGGGAGTGATTGCTCCTGCCATCGCCCAAAATAAACAGAACAGGAAGCCTCGAAAGAAGCTGAAGGAACTGCTGATGATGGCAGATAGCCTGCGACTCCAGTTGCGGCAATCTGCCGATAGGGGATGTATGCTCCAATGGGGCGACTCTCTTCTCATGACAGAATTGGGTAAAAGTAAGATGAGTGAGAAGAAAAAGCAAAGGTTCATGAGGCATTATGCCAAGATTCAAAGACGATTGAGCCTCTACGACCGCCAATTGTTCAGAGGAGATTCCCTGCTGGCAGCCAATTATTACAAGATAAAATATGATACTGCCTACATCTCCCGTCCCAATGCCCGATGGACTATCAAGCTGAGAGGCAATCTTTCTGGAGCCGATTTGGAAACTACGGCGAAGACGGATGGAACGGAAACCCATACCAAGGTGATGGCAGACTGCCGTGGAACCCTCTCTATGGCAGTGGCTTACCGGGGATTGGGACTTGGCTTGGCTGTGAACCCAGCCAAGTTGGCTGGTAAAAATCAGGACTACGAGTTCAACCTCAATTCCTATAGCAACCGCTATGGCTTTGATGTGGTCTATCTCTCGTCCAAGACATTCCATGGTCATCAGGAAATGGGAGGTAGCGAGATAGATATCCATAAGGGAGAAATCTCGCAGAAGGCATTGAATCTCAATTTCTATTATGCCTTCAACTACCGCAAATTCTCCTTCCCGGCAGCCTTCAGCCAGAGCTACATTCAGAAGCGAAGTGCCGGAAGTTGGATGGTAGGCGCCAGTTTTGATGGTTCCAAGACGAAGGTAAAGGGAATGACTATCCGTCTTAACGAGTTGGCGCTCGGTGCAGGCTATGGATATAATCTCGTTCCATCTTCTCATCTGCTGTTCCATCTGTCAGCCTTGCCAACTATCACGGTGTATTCGCATGACTATACCAAGATGAGAGCTGAAGCAGAAGAGGGGAGTAGTGATACAGAAATCCCAACCGTTCGTAACAGCATGAAATATCATTTTCCGTCTGCCATCATTACCGGTAGAGGTGCAGCCGTGTATTCCTGGCGCAACAAGTTTGCCGGTGCCACTGCGGTTTATAATATCTCAGTAGCAGGAGATGAGGATCACCTGCAGGTGAAGAGAAACAAATGGCGAGTAAGAATGTTTTTCGGATTCAGGTTCTAGGAACATACTTTTCTTCTTCCTATGTCAGTTTTTGACGCATCCGGATTGTACTTTTGCGGCAGAAATTACAATAACTCTATATAAAATAAGGTATGAATGCAGAAAGAAGAAGGGTTAGGAGTCCCTGAAAAGTAAAATATAAGAGGAATCCATAAGATTTCTTGTTAAAAGTTTGGTGGGTCATCAGATTTTTACTAAATTTGCCATTGGATTAGTGACAGGGCAGGGTAAAGTCCTCGCTTGAAGTCGCTATGATGCAGAGAAACAAGATAATCTTGTGGACACGAGCAAACTATTCAGTTCTGTAGGTTGTAATCTGGTAAATTGAAACGTAGAAAGAACGAGAGAAAGTAGGGGTTCGCACCATCTTTTTTCTCTTATGAACCATTATGGACTTGTTTGGTTCGCAGATTTTCCTTATCTTTGCCCCTTGAAAGTAAATGATTTACTGCACTCGGCAATTTGAAAGCAAGCTTTCATTGCGCTCGTTTGCATAATCTTTGCAAAATGAAGTAAACAACTAGCGGTTTCGGCAGAAAAGCAGGAGCAGTTATATATAATGAACTTAAAAACAGAATGCTTATGAGCAAGGTATTTCAAGTCAAGCCTAAGCGCCTTAAACGCTCTAACGGTACAGTCCTCACTCCCGATATGGTAGTGACAGTAACAACCATGCAGCACACCGCCACCCCTTTTTACAATGGAGCCAAGGAGGTGCAAGAAGCCTACATGCGCATCTATGCTTTCGATTATAAGAAAGCATGCTGCAATCAGAATGATTTTGAATTTATAAAGTTGGACTAAAAATATAATATATGGAGTTGACAAGTTTAGAAAAAACATATTATGACGAGTTTTCCAAGTCTTTTGGAAAATATGGAAATGGTATTCCGAGTGAAGAATGGGATCGTTTGAGTAAAGTTCGAAAAGGCTTGGATATCACATTAAAGCGCTCAAAAGAAATAATAGAGGCAGTACAAAACCATGTACGTATAACAGAAAGCGAGTCTGCGAATGATGGTAATATGTTATCAATCTTTAAGCGTGGAGTGATGTCATTGCTTCGCCATCATAATAACAATGACTGTTTGATATTGAATATTTCTGATTCAGATAAGAGTGCTATTAGAAATAATTTTGGATTAGGATTAGATGAGCAAATTCTTTGGGTACGTGATACTTCTTTTTGGAGTAGCAAGAATCAGGGACTTGTAATAACTGATAAGCAAATAATCTTTATACATGACAATGATACCCCAAATGATAAAACTTATATTGAATTTAATGATATTCATCATGTAGAATATCGTGAAATGTCTCTGTTTGTTTGGAATTATCAAGAGGAATATGTACAATTTCGTTTAGGCTTATTCTTCAAGGACTCTACAGAATCGAATGAACTCATTGAGGATGCAAAACAATTGGCTAAAGTTCTAACGGAAATGGCAAAATCTGTTGGACATGTTGAGACAGAAACGGTTTTTGATCACATGTCTAATTTGCTAAATGAGGAAAATTATGATGAAGTTATAGATTGTGCAAAGCAAGTTGTTTCTGATAATGGCTATGATAATGATTCTAAATGTGTAGCTTACATGTACCTTTCTGAGGCTTTGTCCAAAAAGGGAGCATTGGATTCACACAAGGGAATGAACTCTTACATGCGAGATGCGATAGAAGCATGCGACCTGGCTCTGGAACTTTGCGAGGATGAAGATCCTTACAGATACACTATATTCAAACAGAAAGGAGATATAGAACAGGTGGCTGATGATGTGCGTTCTGCTCGTAATTGCTTTATAGCAGCTATGGATTCTGAGGATTTTGACCTTAAAAAGAATGCAAAAAATTCGTATGAGTTGTTGACGCGAGAGATAAGCAGCGACAAAAGCTCGTTTTTGAATGATGATTATAATAAACGTAAGTTCTTGTTTACAGTAAGCAATGACAAGCAGATTCCTGGTTGCTATGACAAGGAGGATAATGTGCAATGGATTTTCTCTCTTGGGCTGATTCCTGACTATATTAATTTTCCAGTAGGTCATCCGCAGCCTAATACGCTTTATATTGGACATCCATTGAAGCCAGGAGTTTATATTCCTTTTGAAAACGCAACGGAGCAGTTGTTCATGGAAAAGGTACGTGAGTTATGTTATCTAGCTCAATGCTTGGGAGCTGTCGAAATTAAATTCAAGAGAATTAAAGGTCTTGATGTTTCCAACTCTGAGTCTTCATGTGTAGAACGCTCTGGAGAAGCAGGACGCAAATTCTTAAATGTAGAAGGTAGCCTCGGTGTTTCTGGTTCAGAAACCAACACCTATTCGTCTAAAGATGGTGTGGAACTTGTTCAGTGCTATTCTCCAATAAAGAAGCCGTTCTGTCCAGAAGGAATGGTTTGGTATGACTCGGACCCTACATGGCAGACATTGGTGAAGCAGAGACTGAATGGTAATATATTGTCTTACGTTGAACATGTTTCTTCTATTGAAACAACAACTGTTTCATCCAATCAATTAATGTCCTTAAAAGGTTCTTTTGAATATCTCTTTGCTAAGGCAAGTGGGTCTTATGATGCTAAAACGGATAAGACTTTTAGTAAGACAGAAGAGATAGAATGGGAGATTGATATGAAATTCAAGCCTTTGCAGGAGTTTGACAATGCTTATGTCACTAATAGTCAAGCTACCGATTCAATTGACCAAAGTCTGAATTCTGAATTGTCAGAGGACGAGATTGCATATAAGGAAGAAGTAGAGTTCTGTTTGGAAGATGCGTCTGAAATAGATGCTCATTCTCGTAAGTTCTTGGAACGTAAACGTCAGAAACTCGGATTGTCAGAGACGAGAGCACAAGAGATAGAGGACATGGTAAAGGCTTCTTTGGTATCTTTTACCGATGAAGAAAAAGAGTACATGGAAGCTCTTGATGATGTTATTGAAGATGGAGTAATTCCTGATAATGTTCGTAGATTATTGGAGCGTGAAAGAAAATCATTGGGAATCTCTGAGGAACGCTCCAAAGAATTGGAAGAAATAAAATGTAAAGCATAATTCTGATAACTCAATTAGTTGTGATAAGATTTTCACAACTAATTGGGTTTTCATATAACAAAATAGGCTATGAGTAAAGTATTTCAAATAATGCCTAAGCGCATCAAGCGCTCTAACGGTACCGTCCTCACTCCCGATATGGTAGTGAGAGTAACAACCATGCAGCACACCGCCACCCCTTTTTATAATGGAGCCAAGGAGGTGCAAGAAGCCTACATGCGCATCTATGCTTTCGACTACAAGAAAGCGTGCTGCAATCAGAATGATTTTGAATTTAAAAAGTTGGATTAAAATCTATTGATATATGATAATAACAGTATTGGATTATGGTTTGGGTAAATTACAAATTATAAAGATAATTAAGGAACATTTGGATATGGACATCCCGGAGATAAAGAATTTATTTTCCTCTTGTCCTTTCCAGTTAAATGTAGATGATGCTATTAAGGCAATTAAATTGAAAGACGCTTTGGTCAGAAATGGATGTAAGGTTAGTTGTACGTCTGAGCCTGATGATATTAATTATGGGGAACTCTCAACAAAGGATCTTCAATTATTGGCAGAGGAATGTGATGGCAAAGCTTGTCTTGAATTGTCAAAACGATATGCTCATGGTACTACATTGTTGCAGTGTGATAAAGAACGCTCAAAAGAGTTGCGACGATTAGGAATGCTTTACCTTTACGGTTCGACTGTATCTCCTGAATTTGAAGAAGAGAAACAAGTATATAGGTCTATTTTCCTTGACGAAAACGGCAAGCCATATATTGATTGGAAGATTAAAAGTGAACAGATGAAGAAACTGTTCGTTAATATTGAAACTTTGTCTGAACGATATAATGACCTTGCATCCAACAACGACAATACCCAAGGTGTGCTGTCTAAGTTGGTTAGGCCAGAAGAAGTAGAGATGGCTCCAAAATTCTTCTCAAAATGGTTCAATATCGTATTTGCAATTAGTTTGATCGCAATACTAATTCACCCGATAATAGTTTTTATAGTACTTGCATGGAGATATTATAGTGTTAAGAGAAAAAAAGAAAAGTATAATAAATATTTACAGGATTTGCAGGTTTACAGAAATGAAAAGAGCAGATTGTCTATAGAAAACGCAAAGGAGGAACGAGAAGTAGCCTCGGCACTTGCCAACGTACAGGATGCGCTTTATGATGGATTGAATGTAGGCTTGAGTATTCCGTTAAATAAGGATACCATAACAAGGAATACTTATATTGAGTTTGGTGAGGAACTCAAGAAGTTGTTTGATCTGAACGATAAGGCGATGCTTAAAAATGATCCTGTGAGCAAGATTGTTGCGAATAAAAGATATTATGATGCTAAACTACGTTTCTTCTACACATACTCATTGCGTGCTGAAACAGAGTTGGATGAGGTATATAACTACTACCAAGAGATTATTCAGAAATCAGCATCTACGGGTGATTCTGACTTGTTGAGAAAAGATGACTTACCATTCATTAAGCAACACGATGCGGAGATGTCTCAAGACTTATCGGAGATAAAAACTATGCTTGATGACGACCGTCTGGCTAATGTCATGTCTGAACTTGGATATGTACAGGGACAAGAAACATCTACGTTTGGCGGATTGTGGACAGACGAGAAGAAACTGACAGATAAATCGAACGAGCTTAAGAAACTGTATGATGTCGCTAAGTACGAGTATGAGGAAATAACTGATTCCAACAAGAAGATAAACTATTGGTTGGATTATGTACGAGCATATGCTTACCGCAATATATACTTGGGTGCAGAACTCATCAATATTGTGAGGAGTAGTAATGGAGGACGAACGTTAGCTACGCAAAAAGACGGCATAGATGTCTCGATGCAATCGTTTGATTTGCAAGAAGTAACAATCAATGATGCTTCTGTGGATTTGGATGCTCACATCAACAAAACCGTAGACATGTTTACTCATGCTCTGAGGAACAAACAGTCACGAAAATGGATGAAGAGCAATCCTAAGATGGCAATGGGTGCAGCAGCTCTTACCTTTGTTGGGGGCGCATTGCTGGATAAGCTTGACAAACACACACAGTTGGTAGAAGAGCATACGGAATTCCAGAAAAACCTCATCTCGAACATAAAGGTTATGACCGAAGGCTACGAAGAAGGAAAGGCAAGTTCTCTGCGTGCAATAGAGATAATCAGAGCCATTGCCAAAGCTAACAAGGGCTTTATGGCTGTTTACGAACCATTGCGGGAGAAATGCCTTGAAAACGGCGAGCCCTTAACCATGCTAGATATGCAAGCCATTGCTAAAGCAACCAAGGACTACAAGATTATTAGTGATTCAAAATTAAAAAATAAATAATTATGAGTGATTCGTATGATATAGCAGAATATGCTTCAAATGAAGAAGCATATCCTGTGAGTTTAGAACAAAACAATGATATAATTGGTGAAGTGCAAGAAGTCGGACAGTCTTTGTCGAATTTAGTGCATACGTCAGAACGTGCTATTGATGCCGCACAGAATATCGCTGGCATGTTCACGGAATGTATTTTAGCCCAAGAACGTACTAAACAAATGCAAGAATGGGGTAAAGTTGAAATAGCTAACACAATTGCCAAATTCAAAACAGCCCAATCATTCTTAGAAGGTACGTTTGGGGAACGTGATAAGGCTTTGGTAAAGCACTACGATTTGTTAGACAAGGCTGTAGCTTCAAATGACAGAGACTTAATTCTTGCTTCGTTACAAGGTATAAGTTCGATTGTTACAAAATCACCATTAGACGATTTTGAGAAGTTTGTGGAATTGTATAACGACCCGTCACAGGAACTTTTGGATTTTTAGGAAGAATAAGAGTAAATACTGGGTTAATCGGCATTTTCACTTAAAGCTTTTAGAAGCTAACAAACGGTACCGTCCTCACTCCCGATATGGTAGTGACAGTAACAACCATGCAGCACACCGCCACCCCTTTTTACAATGGAGCCAAGGAGGTGCAAGAGGCCTATATGCGCATCTATGCTTTCGACTACAAGAAAGCATGCTGCAATCCAAATGATTTTGAATTTAAGAAGTTGGACTAAAAATATGTGTTATGGAAACATTTGATTTGACAACAAAGGATGGAATGGAAATAGCGAAGAAGTATGTTTTAAGCTATTTTGAACTAACGCCAGTAGGAATGCTTTACAAACTTGGAAAGATCATATTTGATTCTGATAGAGTGAAGAAGCAAGGAAAAGCGGCTGAGGATCTCATTAAGGTTGGAAAAGAAAAGGGTGTCGATGAAATGGATATTCTTCTTGATCGAATGGATGGTCTAAAAATAGATGTTCCAGGAGATATTAGATTATCAACGGAATTTGGATCTCATGATAAAATGACTATTCATGTAAAGTATAAATAATTATTTTGTTGATAGAATAATATTTAAGGTAAGGAATTATGAAAAATAAATTGTTGCTATTTCTGCTATGTTTATTTATTTTAAGTTGTGGTAATGATGAGAAATCTTCAAACCAAAAAGGCTTGAAAAAACTCGCTTATGGTTTCTACTCTGAGTTGACTTTCAAACAGCGTTTAGATGCATTATTGTTATTGTCTGATAATGATACTGCAAAAGTATGTTATGCTTTAGTTATGCCTAAACAAACATTTAAACGATTGTCTAAGGAAGAAACTTATCCTACTTCGTTGGCAAAAACTAAAACGAATGATCTATATGTAAATTCAGTTATGTCTCATGGGGAATATTTAGATTCTTTGAGCAAAAATGATGAAAGTAAAAAAGATTGGTTGATACATAATAGTATAAATGAACCAATAAATCCTATATGGGAACAAATAATGGAGGGAAAATAATGGTACGATATTTTATCTTATTGGTTGGAGTTTTTTGTATTTTATCTAGTTGTAGAAATGATATGACAGAGCAGGAAGCTGCTCTAAAAAAACTTCAAGCTCTTAGTGATATGGGGTATAATGTAACGGAACTTTCTTACCGTCTCAATTGTAGTAAAGAAGATGTTGTAAAAATACTTCAAGGAGAGGAAAGTGTTGATTCGTATTTAACGCAATCAATTGATAGTGTATATGAGTTGAATGAAAATGAAGATATCATACCTGTTAATAAGTTAGGTAAGTCTGCGAGTGAGTGTCTATGGAATATTTATACGAAGGCTCAGAATTTACCTTTGACTTCACAGTATATAGATGTTGGAGTTTCAGCTGTTGGCAATGCTCTGACAAAAAGAAAATCATTAGAGTATGATGATTCGATAAAAGTTTTAGTTGCCTATATAAATAATATGAATAACCTGGATACGATACCTACGCATATTAATATCGCTTCTTATTATTACAATAATAATGAAGGTATTGAAAATATTAAAATTCCAAGAGATTATTCTTCATGGTATAAAGGTGTTTCTTCTGAGCAATTAATCAAATTATCTTATTTTATTTGGCAAGCGGAACAATTTGAACTTAAGGCAAATGAAAATTTGGAAAAATCAATCAATAACCGTATAACAAATTATGTAGCTAACTCTGTAACGGATTTTGCTGATAAAGACATTGATTCATACTGGAACAGTTTGAGATGTTTATTTAAAAACGATAAAGAAGTGAAAGATTTTTATCATGAGAAATTTAAAGAACGTTTTAACCAAGCTCACTTGCAACATGATATTAGAGAAGAAATTGCAAGCTATTGTGTTGCTATAAATTGTAGCCGTGTTTTAGCAGTAAACGAGGTTCTTGGATATGATGAAAATGTAGATAATTTGAGTATAGCGCAAAAGATAGTTTTGAAGAAAGCTATTTCTCGAATGGAAGGAATACAGGTCGCTTTAAATCAGAAGAAAGCAGAATTGGGTAACGAGACAATGGTCAATATTGCTTTATTTATACCTCTTGTTGTATCTCAGCCAGAAATTAGCGTATTGGGTAGTGGTGCACATGCATTAAATAGTGCTTCGGTTTTAGTAAAAAGTTGGTCTGTTTTCTCTAGTACAAGTACAGGAATGCTTGCATATATTGGTTTCGATTCTTTGTATGGCAAAGTATATAAGGCAATTACGGGAGATGAGTTAGATTCCAAGGTAGCCATTGAGAAAGTCCAAAAAAAAATGACAGAAGAGTTAAACTTTAAGATGAAACAACAAGTAAATCAAAAAAATGGTTACAAATACTTGTTGGATCAAAATACGAAATCATATTATAATAATTTACGAAAAGATTTAGGCTTATGAAAAAGAGTGTATTTATACTATTAATGTCTTCTTTGTTTGTTTTATCTAATTGCAATAAAGTTGCCAAACAAGGAGGTAAAATAGCCGAAAGAACAGTGGTAGAGAAATCTGCAAAGGTAGTTTTGTCAAAGTCTATAAGAGAAAAATTGGAAACTTCCTTTGGCCCAGATGTCGCAATAAATATAGCAAAAAAAATAGAAAATAAGCCAGAATTAGTAAAACTGCTTGAGGAGAAAGGGCAGATTTTTTATTCTTGGGTATATTTGAATAAGCAGTTGCCTAATCGTTCTTTGGATTATGACTTTGTGAAGTTATTTGTGTATTCTGATAAATTTTCTAAATTTGGACGTTTCGGTGGTAATAAGATAGAAAACTTTATTTACCGAGAAGGTAAAGATGGTGAAGTCTTAATAAAGTCCAAATCTGGGTTAGATCTAGGAAAAATATTAGTGTTTGTTGATCCACCAAAAGTTATTTTATATGAGACAAATAGCGGGAAGGTGATTCGTAATATGTTTGCCAATCTTCATCCTTTTCCTAATGTGCAATATGAATTAGGAGGTGTGGTGTATAAAACTGATTCGTGGGGAAGAATTGTGAGTTCTGAATTTAAAATAGACAAGAATTATATTTCTAATCCTAATTTATATAATGCAAAGGATATAACTGCTGCTGGTAAACTGAAGGGTGGTTTAGCAGGTGATGACGGTGGTCATTTGCTGGCCCAACAGTTTGGTGGAAGTTCGACAGTTCTAAATGTTGTCCCTATGAAATCCTCTGTAAATAAGGGTGAATATAAAAAAGTAGAAGAATTATGGCGCAAGGAAGCTGATAAAGGTAGGATTGTTAAAGCAAATATTAATTTAAAATATGGGAATTCTGTTTCAGAAAGACCAACTTGGATAGAAATTAAATATGAGATTGATGGAGAAAAATATGTAAAACTTATCCCAAATGAATAAAATATAGAGAATATGAATATGTTAATGATTTCAGTAAGTGTTGTAGTATTGATATGTGCAGCGTTACTTATATACTATTTTGCTTACTATAGAAGAAAGTATGTTCCAATAAAACATACAGAATACTATGAGGATAAGTCTGTGAGTCGTACCTATTTCACAATAAATGGTTTGATGAATGGTCAAGAGATTACTTATTATCCTAATCAGCAGGTTAAGTCTGAAAT
>ERZ773202.1917-NODE-1917-length-12008-cov-6.369363_pt1 | contig 12008 bp, 8 predicted proteins | sample MGYA00580998_ERZ773202 | MGnify/ENA primary metagenome ERZ773202 (study PRJEB29015, sample SAMEA2737803) | human gut metagenome | biome: human gut; feature: human-associated habitat; material: faeces | place: China | collected 2012 ...
CAGGCCACTGCGCCGACTTCCTCAACTTCGATAAAATTGAGACCTACAAGGACTTCGGAGGCATACGCATCGAAGACGACATACTCATCACAAAAGACGGATGTCGCTTCCTCGGCAAGGACAGAATACCCTACCACCCGAAGGATATCGAAGCATACATGGCAGAGAACAAATAGACATTGCTTAATACAAACAATTAATTTAATAAATTACAACAAAATCACATGAAGAAAATCTTAACACTCGCACTTCTCGCTGTTTTTGCGATGAGCGCAAACGCAGCTAAGCCAAAGAAGGCTGCATCGAGCAACAAGCCTGTCTTCACGACAATCAAGGAGAACCCGATCACAAGTATCAAGGACCAGAATCGTAGCGGCACATGCTGGGACTACTCTACTCTCTCATACTTCGAGAGCGAGATTCTCAAGGCTACAGGCAAGACATACGACCTCTGCGAGGCTTTCGTAGCTAACAAGAACTATATGGATCGCGCCGTTCAGGTTGTACGCCTCCACGGCGACTGCCAGTTCTCTCAGGGCGGTTCGGCTTACGACGTATTGCACGTACTGAAGAACCAGGGTATCTGCCCGGAGGACGCAATGCCGTTCCCAGGTTCACTCTACGGCGACTCGCTCAACAACTTCAACGAGTTCTTCGGTCAGCTTGAGCCGTACGTAGCAGGCATCGCTAAGAGCACAGCTAACAAGATCTCTTCGCAGTGGAAGGTGGGTCTCCAGGGCATCCTCGACGCTTACCTCGGCCAGTGTCCGGAGAAGTTCACATACGAAGGCAAGGAGTACACTCCGAAGTCATTCGCAGCAAGCCTCGGTTTGAACTTCGACGACTACGTAACAATCACAAGCTACTCACACCACCCGTACTACACACAGTACGCTGTTGAGGTGCAGGACAACTGGCGCAACCCGCTGTCATGGAACCTTCCGATGGAGGACATGGCACGCATCCTCGAGAACGCTGTCATGAACGGCTACACAGTAGCTTGGGGTGGCGACGTTAGCGAGCCGGGCTTCACACGCAAGGGTCTTGCTTACTTCGTAGATACCAAGAAGGCAGAGGGCCTCTCTGGCAGCGACATGGCTCGCTGGTTGAAACTCTCTCCGGCAAAGCGCACAAACCTCATCGACTCACTCGGCTGCAAGGTGCCTGAGCTCGAGCCGACAGCAGAGCAGCGTCAGCAGCGCTTCGACAACTGGGAACTCACCGATGACCACGGCATGCTTATCTTCGGTATTGCTAAGGACCAGCACGGCAAGGAGTACTACATGGTGAAGAACTCTTGGGGCGAGACAGGCGACTACAAGGGTATCTGGTACATGACAAAGAACTACATCGTAGCCAACACAATGGACTACATGGTGAACAAGAACGCTATCCCGGCTGACATTCTCCAGAAGATGGTTGAGGCTAAGAAAAATCAGGGTATTGGCGATTAACTCCTTGGTAGTTAAGAGGCAAAACCTCATTTTTGATATACAATACATAAAGACCGAGCAGGTGTACAACCACCTTGCTCGGTCTTTTTTTCGTACTTATGCAATCCGCGTCGGTCGATGCGGACGTCTGCGCCGGTCGATGCGGATGTCTGCGCCGGTCGATGCGGATGTCTGCGCCGGTCGATGCGGATGTCTGCGTCGGTCGATGCGGATGTCTGCGCCGGTCGATGCAGATGTCTGCGTCGGTCGGCGTGGATGGTTCGTTGAAGCGATAAGAACCGAGGCACACATCGTTCCAGACCACGAAACGACAAGTGCTTACACCTTAATTATATTATATAGTCTGCAATAAATAAGCAGGTTTGCTTTGTAAAGCGACATAAAAACACTACCTTTGTCTATGAAATTAAAAACCATCTATATGAACAAATCCAAAAGACTTTTCTGCAAGCTGGCGTTTGCTGCGCTCGGTCTTCTGCCGACAATGGCTACAACAGCGCTCGCAGACACCACCGACTACACACAGTACGTTAACCCGTTCGTCGGCAACGCTGACAACGGACACACCTTCCCTGGTGCGTGCCGCCCGTTCGGCATGATACAGACCAGTCCGGTGACGGGTGCTGTGGGCTGGCGCTACTGCTCGGAGTACGTGTACAGCGACTCTCTCATCTGGGGATTTACGCAGACCCACCTCAACGGCACGGGCTGCATGGATCTTGGCGACATACTCATGATGCCCGTCAGCGGCAAGCGCACACGTGCTTGGGATGGTTATCGCTCTCGCTACTCTAAGCAGCAGGAGTTTGCCACACCCGGCTACTACTCGGTCTACCTCACCGATGCGAAGGTGAAAGCCGAACTGACGGCTGCGCCGCACGTTGCGTTACACCGCTACACGTTCGACAACCCCGACTCTACATCCGTATTCATCGACCTGCAGCACGCTCCGGCTTGGCGCGATGAGCAGTACCACTCACAGTGCATCTCGTGCGAGACGAAATGGGAGGATGCGCAGACTCTGACCGGACACGTGCGCAACAAAGTGTGGGTGGACCAGGACTACTTCTTCGTGATGAAGTTCAACCGCCCCGTTGTCAGCCATATCCAGTTGCCGAAGGCTGTTGACACAGAACGCGGACAACGCATCGTGGCTACGTTCGACATACCGCGTGGCGAGCAACTACTCGTTAAGGTGGCAATGTCTACGACAAGCGTTGAGGGCGCACGCCTGAACCTCGAAACAGAAGTGCCTGACTGGAACTTCGCCGAGGTGACACGCACCGCTCACAACGAGTGGAACTCTTACCTCAGCCGCATCGACGTGACTGGCACCGACACCGACAAGCAAAACTATTACACGGCATTCTACCACGCACTTATCCAGCCTAACCAGATTGCTGACGTTGACGGCAAATACCGCAACGCCGACAACAAGGTGGTCTGCTCAAGCAATGGCGAGTTCTACTCCACCTTCTCTTGCTGGGACACCTACCGCGCCGCTCACCCATTCTACACTATGGTCATTCCGGAGCGCGTCGACGGCTTGGTCAGCTCGCTCGTTGAACAAGCCGAGGTGCAGGGATTCCTGCCAATCTGGGGACTCTGGGGCAAGGAGAACTTCTGCATGATTGGCAACCACGCCGTGTCTATCGTAGCCGAAGCTTACCACAAGGGTTTCCGCGGTTTCGATGCCGAGCGCGCTTTCAACGCCATCAAACGTACACAGACCGTGAGCCACGGCGAGAAGTACGACTGGGAGACATACATGAAGTACGGCTATTGGCCAACCGACCTTATCGCGTCTGAATCGGTATCCAACTCACTCGAGTGCATGTACGACGACTATGCCGCAGCCGACATGGCTCGACTCATGGGCAAGAAGCAGGATCAGCAGTACTTCGCACGCCGCGCCAACTTCTACAAGAACCTCTTCGACAAGCAGACCAACTTCATGCGTCCGCGCCTTGCCGACGGCTCATGGAGAAGTCCGTTCAACCCGAGCGACGTGGCTCACGCCGAAACCGTAGGTGGCGACTACACCGAGGGCAACGCATGGCAGTACACATGGCAGGTGCAGCACGACATTCCCGGACTCATAAAACTCTTCGGCGGTCAGAAGCCGTTCCTCAAGAAGCTCGACGAGTTCTTCACACTCGAACTCGTCACCTCGCAGAACGACGTGACAGGACTTATCGGACAGTACGCACATGGCAACGAGCCGAGCCATCACGTGGCTTATCTCTACGCCTTAGCAGGCAGACCATCGCGCACGCAAGAACTCATACGCGAGATTTTCGACACACAGTACCGCCCCACCGTTGACGGACTCTGCGGCAACGACGACTGCGGACAGATGTCGGCATGGTACATGCTCTCGGCAATGGGCTTCTATCCTGTAAACCCGGTCAGTGGCGAGTATGTATTCGGTGCTCCACAGATGCCAAAGATTGTGCTTCACCTGCCCGAAGGCAAGACATTCACCGTTGTAGCCGATGGCATTTCTGCCGAGAACAAATACGTAGACTACATCCTGCTCAACGGCAAAAAGTACAACAAAACATCCATTTCGCACAACACAATCATGCAAGGTGGCACATTAGTATATAAGATGTGTAGTACAAAAAAGCACGATAAATACTAAAAGAAGTTCAAAAAGAAGTCTTTTTTGTCCTACTAATGAATAATAATGGTAGATTTTTCCCTTTATATCATCAAAAAAGCCAAATAACTTCCAAGTTATTTGGCTTTTTCATTTATTTTGCTTTACTTTGCAGCAAATAATTATAGAGAGATAACAATAGACTATATTAAAAAGTAATTTTATGAAAAAGATTTCAATTCTTTTTGCAGCTGCTGTGATGGCAGCTACAGCTTCGGCTCAAACTGTTACAGAAAGTAAGACTTTTGACAACATGTATGTCGGTGTAAATACCGGTGTGTCAACAGCTTCTAAGGGTCACCATTGGCTTCAGGACTTCCGTCCAAACCTTGGCGTACGTCTCGGTCGCAACTTCACACCTGTATTTGGCCTCGCAGTTGAGAGCAACATTTACTTCAAGGAAGTTGGCTCTAAGCAGGGCTTCCTGCACAAGACAGGCACTGCCGTAAACGGCATCAACACCTCACTCCTTGGTACTGCAAACATCACCAACTGGGTAGGTGGTTACAAGGGTGAGCCACGTCTCTTCGAAGTATCAGCTGTATATGGTCTTGGTTGGGGTCATGTTTTCTCTAACGCAGCTTCTTACAAAGACAACACCAACATGCTCACTTCTAAGGCAGGCCTCAACTTCGCCTTCAACCTTGGCAAGACAAAGGCATGGCAGTTCTATGTTGAGCCTTCTATGAACTGGTCGCTCAACGGTCTCGGCTACGAGGGTGTTGAGTACAGCATCAACCGCTCAATGTTCCAGGTTAATGTTGGCTTCAACTATAAGTTCAAGAACTCTAACGGCACACATAACTTCACAATTGCTTCGGGTCGTGACCAGGCAGAGGTTGACGCTCTCAACGCTCAGATTAACAGCCTCCGCGAGGAGAACGCTGCTCTCACAAGCAAGGACGAGCAGAACAAGAAGAACCTCACCGCTAAGGACACAGAGATCAACAACCTCAAGCAGGCTCTTGAGGAGTGCAACAACCGTCCTGCTCCTAAGGCAGAGACCGCAACTAACCTCCAGCCGACAGTTATCTTCCGCCAGGGCAAGACTTCTGTAGACCCAGCTCAGGTAGCTTCTATCGAGCTCATCGCCAACTACATGAAGAACCACAAGGAGTCGAAGGTAGAAATCAAGGGCTACGCTTCTCCAGAGGGTTCTAAGGAAATCAACGAGCGCATCTCTCAGCAGCGTGCTGACGCTGTTAAGGCTATCCTCGTTAAGAAGTACAAGATTTCTGAGAATCGTCTGAAGGCTACTGGTATGGGTGCTACTGACAAGCTCTTCGAGCAGGTAGAGTTCAACCGCGTTGCTACATTCAACGACATCACAAAGGACTAATTGTTCACCGAACAAATAATCCGAAATTGCTTGAGTGCCCATGCTGCTCAAGCAATATAAAAACAAATCCCAGTGTAATGACTCAACCATTGCACTGGGATTTTTCGTATCAATTCGTTTTACTTCGCTACAAATTTTATCTTACAACGACACACTTCCTTCAGCTCGGCATCCGCCTTCTGTCCGGCATCACTCTCTGGTGTCTGCTTCATCACTTGCACACAGAACTCACCCTCTGCCACCTCTTCAACAAACAGATGCAAGCGGTCGCCACAATGCGACTCTGCAACATAAGCTATATCGAAGCGCTGCAAACGGTTCGTGCGATAGAAGTCGAGCGTCCAAAGGTCGAGAATATGCTCTATGTACTTCACGCTATTGATGTGTCCGTTGACATCCACATCGCTGTAACGTGTCTCGACAATGCGTCGACACTCAGCTGCTTTCGATAGCTTCACACGCTTGAACGGCTCAATCGGGCACGGTTCATCGGTCTCGATGTACTTCGTAATCAGTCCGTCGCGCTCCGCAAGAATATCCACCGGCTGACGCGTATCGGTGTCAATCATCGCCCAAATGCTGCGACCATAACCGTAGCGCTTGCCGCTCTTGTCACGAATGGCATAGTTACGACTCGTGAAGAACTTCATCACGTTCTCCACCCACGTGTCCACCGTGATGCGGTCGTAAGCAAGGGGCATTTCGTCAAGCTCCATAACGAAGCGCGAGAGTACCCATGTCTTGTGCACCGTGTTGAGATAGTCCATGCCGTATCCACGCTCGTTGCTGTGGAAGTCGGCTGCATTCAGCAGATAGTTACCAAGATGTCCAAGGAATATATGGTTAGAAAAATCGCAGTGGAATGGCTCCACAAGGAAGTCGTAGCTTCCAATCTTACTTAATAAATCCATAATCTACTCTTATTTTGATGAACTTTTGCCCCTATCCATACTTATTCTCACAGAACGAGGCTTTCCATTAGAATCATATTTACAATTATCGTAAAGGCTGGGCATAAAGAAGTATGCACGCAATCCTTTCAAGTTGCCTTCTGCATTCGGCGTTACAAGCTGCTTGCCATCAGCACCAACAAACCTATAGTGCCCGTCGGCTGGTAGAAGCACGGGGTCGTAAGTACCCACAAATTTGAAGCTGCCTGAAGAGATCTTGCCAGTCAACGTAGCTGGCTCGGCAGCGAGGATGAACTTATTCTTCACAACCGGCTTAACCACATCTTTCGTCACACCATTCAAGAATTGCACAAGATATGGTTCGCCAGCAACTGTCGACTTTACAGTGAGGAAGTGATACACCACATTCTCGTTGTCTACCTCCTCCACATCCTGAAGTTGTTTGAACTGCATACCGGGGAAAGCAGTGCGAATATCGCTTTCTGTAAGACCGAATGGCAGACAAAGTGTATAGCATCCGCCATCGGCACGGAACGTGCGATCGATAGTTACGTTGTGCACATAAGCGTCTTGATAGTACGAAGCAATATCTGTATTGCCACCCGACTCACCAAACGTAAGGCTCTCTACAACAATCGCATTTACAAGCCGGCGATATATCTGCACATTACCATAGCCGTCATTCTTAACATAGCGTGCGAAGCGTTCTGAGTCTGGCTTATAATCAATGTATCCTCCAGTTTTAAACTTTACAAAACTGATACGGGCATTGCCTTCGTCCGAGAATTTTATATCAATCTCATTCGTCTTTTCCGTTTCTCTCTCCTGGAACATCAACGAATTTAAAGACTTTGTGTTTGCGCTAAGCCAACCACACCTGCTATCTTTCAACCTCCAGCCGCCACTTATTTTCTTCACTTTGAACACAGCCATGCTATCCGTTTCGCACGCAGCCAATTCCAGTTCGTCTTCCTTGCTCAACTTTATCAAGCATGGCAGCATATAGTCCTTTTTCGTATTCTGATACCTACTCATAGCCACGCCATTATCCTTGCTGACGATAATTATCTCGTCGCCATCGCGCAGAAACGAAGGGTCGGATATGCGCATATACTTTGCAGTTGCGTTCTGTGCGTCCACTCCGATTGGCACCAAAGAGAGTAGCATGATGATAGCTGAAAGCGTGAATTTAGTCATTCGAATGTTTGGTTTTTAGTAATTCAGTTTCGACCCTAACACCACAAAGAGTGTTAGGGTCGACTAATAGAATATTCGGAATTATAACATTAGCGTAGTTTGTCTACTTCCAAAAGCGTGATGTAATATCTGTAAAGTCGTCACCCACAGCACGCTTGTAGAGTCGTTGATTAGTGGTGCGCTCCTTCAGACAGCCAAGATGTTCGATATACGGACCGAGCTTTATATAGTCGAAGTCGCTTTTGCGTATTGTTCTTGGGAACAGCTGCCTGCCGCTATACCATGCCACCTTCAGCTTGGGGTGTTCACGATGCAGATACTGCGAGAGTTGGCTAACGTACTTCGGGTCAGCATCGCCACCCATAAAGCAGATGCAGGTTATCTCGTCATTATAGTCGGCAACGAGTTTGTCGAGCACCATTGGTGTCAGTGGTTCGCCGATGTTCTCCCACAGATACTGACTGTGGCAGCCCGGACAACGACACGGACAGCCCGTGATGTTGATAGACAGCGTCACCTCATCGGGGATTTCCTGGAACACTATGCCTGTATTGAGATAATTTAGCATTGTTTTATACGTTTTTTTTAGTTTCGCAAGCGAAAGTTCAATCCTTTACTTCGTTTGTTCCGTTGGCATAGAAGCGACGTGCTGCCTCTTTCTGACGAGCCTCAGAGAAGTTGCTCACACGCTTCAGATAGCCGATGATACGTGTCATGTAGTCGACATTCTCACTTCCGCAATGCGGACACTTCTTCAGATAACGTTTGTCGATATGTCCACACTCGTTGCAGATAGTGTTCGGGATATTGAATGTGAAGTAGTTGCATCCCTCCTTAGCAGCAATGCGCAGGAGCTGACGGTACTGCGCCTTCGAGAGGTGCTCGTCGAGGTTCATGTGGAGTGCCGAGCCACCGGTGAGGTGTTCAATGTATGGTGCACCGTGCATCTTGAACTTGTCAACCACGTTGAGCGAGTCGTCCTCCACGATGTAGAAGTAGCTGTTGTAGCAGTCGCGCGGCACGAAGTAGCCGTCCTCACGATCCCACTTGGCGTGTTTCACACCCACGTTCTCAGCCGGAATCATCTCGCAGTTGAACAGCACATCCTTTGTGCGATACTTCTTGTTATACTTCTCAACCAGCCCGAGCACTTTCTGTACGAAGTGCAGATAGTCGGGATTGTCGCTAATCTTCAAGCCCATGAATTCGGCAGCCTCCACGAGTCCGTTCACACCGATGGTGAGATACTGGCGGCCCATATTGATGTATCCTGCGTCAAACAGTGGCAGCATGCCTTGCGCCTGCAGTTCCTTCAGGTTCTCGTTGTAAGCAAGCTGCACTTTATGGCAGAGTTCAATCACCTCCGAGAGATAGTCGGCATAGTCGAGTCCGTTCTTTACGGCGTATTGTATGCAACGGTTGAGGTTGATGGTGAGCACGCTCTTAGAGCCGGTAGACACACCGCCCGCACCGAGTGTGTAGCTGAAGCCGTTGTCCTGAATCTCGTTGCGCAAGCGGCAGCATGAGCTCAGCGAGTCAGCATTGTCACTCATATATGTGAAGAACGAGTGTCCCTCAGAGTACATCTCGGCTGTAAAGTCGCCCCACTCCTTATCAATCACATCGCCATCCTTGGTAAGCAACGCCATTGTCTCAACCGGGAATGTGAGAACAGCCTTCGTACGCTCCTTGTTAAACCACTTCATGAAGCGCTTCTGCAACCATGAAAGTCCCGCCCAATCAGGTCTTGAACCGTCCGGGAAGACAAATTCGCCAAAGAGACTTTCGAAGTATGGCTGGTCATAATAAGCCACATTCCAGAATACAGCCTGATAATTGCGTGCACCAGTAGGCTGGTTGATTGAGTAAACAATCTGCTCGAAGCAGTCGGTTATCACCTTATCGATGGTACGCTGTTTAAGTGAGAGGTCAACGACGCGGTCTGGTTCCTTCCAATAATCAAGACCGTACTCCTTACCAATGAAGTAGTTGAAGTACATGAGGAACTCTGGTGTTGCACAAGCACCGCTCAACATGCTCGATACCATGAATACCATATTGACGAATCCGCCACAGAACGACTTGATGTTTGTAGGCGCTGTTGAGTTGCCACCGATAGGACCTGTACCGTTGACAAGCCACGGATACATTGTTATTGACGCACAATAGTTGGCAAGCGATGTCTCGTCGTTCTTATATATAAAGTGATGTGTGAGCTTGTCGATATACTCATTGGCGAGTTCTTTGCCGTACATCTGCTTGATACGGTCGACAAGCATGCGACGGTTCAAGCGAATAAAGCCTGACTTGGGAAGTTCGCCGATAAGTGTGGCAATGTTTTTATGTTCAACGTTTGCATTTGCGTCAAACTTTGATCCGGTTGCAGCATTCGAAGCTTTGCAATAATCTGTCAGGAATTTCAACTTCTCAAGAGTCTCACGATCTTCGTTGTGACGCTGACGATAGAGCATAAACGACTTGGCGACTTTATAATAATTCTCGCGCATAAGAGCCTCTTCCACCTGATTCTGGATGTCCTCTACAGTGATACCCTCATTAATACTTAAGTGGCTGAGAATTTTTGAAATAGCAGTTAAATCAACTGGTTCATCAACCGACTGAAACGCCTTGATAATAGCGTTCATTATTTTATCTAAAGAGAAACGGTCTTGCGATCCGTCGCGCTTGGTTATTATAAAATCTTTCATTGTTATATTTAGTTTTTTAAGTCAAAATTTTCAAGTCATAATGAGTGCTAAAGTTTCACATTTTGGAAAACTTTTGAAATTTTCAAAGAGTAAAAGTTGTCCGTTTTAGAAAACTTTTTATTATTCGGAAATACAAAAGTTGTTCGTTTGATGTCTTGGAAACGACTGCAAAGATACTACAAAAAAACGATACCTATATACACAAACAATAAAAAAAGCGGAAAAATTTTCCGCCTTAAATCTTGTTAATTGTACTACAATTTTACAACTTCACAGAAGAAATATCAACCAAGTTATTAACTATTGCATAAATGGTCAGTCCTGCCGGGCTGTGTATCTGCAACTTACGCGCAATGTTGCGTCGATGAGTTATGACTGTATTAACCGATATGCACAGATGGTCGGCTATTTCCTTGTTGGTCATTCCCTGCACCAAGGCTACAATTACATCCTTCTCACGTTCGCCAAGAGCCTCTGAGCCTTCCTGGTTTCGACTGATCATATCTGAAATTTTAGCCGTCACATCATTCTGCTTCGACTTATGCTCAAGACGTCGTACAGCAGGAATGAATATCTGTTCCTCTACCTGGGCATGCAACGCAAGCCATTCCTCATTATTATATATATCATATAATGTGGCCGAAAGCTGGTTGTTGTGCAATCCGTCGCTGGGCAGATATTTAATGATGATACTCTTCAACTCACGCAGTTTGGTACTCTCCTGACTATGATGCTTCGAATACATGTCTATCTCGAAGCCGCCAACCGGCTTGCCTTCAAGCAGAGCCTCAACATAAGGATAGACCACTCGCTCCTCATGGCGCATGTGTGTGGTTATGGAACGCGCATATTCGTCATACAGTTTCATTATGAGACGTGCCAGATTGTCATTTTCGTCGAGCGCTTCGGCAAGTTCCTTGCGTATAAACGGCAGCTGGAAGTCAATATAATAGGCATGACTTGCCTTAAGATACTGCAACAGAGTTGGCATCGACAATCGCGATGCATCATCAAAATCGCGGTAACCATTAATTGTAAAGTTCACCACCGCAAGGAATGTATATGTGTCTACATGCTGTTCCTCGCACACCTGACTTACTGTCTTGTCGCCAAAACCAAGGCTGATGCCGAAGCTGCCAAGGCTCTGCAGAAGGTTGTAGTTGTCCCTGATAAGAGAAATCATCTTGTCCTCGGGCTCATACATTTTCTGTTGCTTCATATTTGTCTGCTTATTACCTGTGTATCTTTTTTACCTAAAGATTATGGCTGTACGATTATTGTAAAACAGCCATGCTATACATTATATTATATAACAGGTGCAAAATAATAAAAAAACGACGAAACAGACAATCACTATATGTAGGTATTTTGAATTTTTTATTTACTAAAATTTAGGTATTGCTCACCTTTTTTATTCATAATACCTTTGCAATCGCAAAAAATCATTAAAAAACAAGAGAATTATGAAGACGACTATCGTTACTATGGCTTGCGCTGCAGCAATGTGTTCTCCGCTTGCCATTCAGGCACAGACAGTAGCAGCCGACAGTGTTATGCAGCATGCCAAGGGCAATCGCCTCAGCGTCGGCGGTTATGGTGAAGCTGCATTCAGCCGCAATTTCTACAGCGACTCAGGCAACCGCTACAGTTCGGCAAGCAGTCGCAAGAACGATCCAAGCCATGGACGTTTCGACATACCCCATGCCGTTATATATCTCGGTTACAACTTAGGTAAGG